>RCMY010001429.1_pt1 | contig 22781 bp, 19 predicted proteins | sample 2041341 | NCBI WGS metagenome assembly RCMY01 (sample SAMN09708234, study PRJNA481090) | Marine sediment metagenome, whole genome shotgun sequencing project.
TTTGCGGGCGTGGTGAAATTGGTAGACACGCCAGACTTAGGATCTGGTGCCTCACGGTGTGAAGGTTCGAGTCCTTTCGCCCGCACAAAGAAAAAGCCAAAGAGAAATCTTTGGCTTTTTTTCGTTAAAATATTTTTTTTTGTCTTTAATTTAATTTCTGTTTTTTTTCATTCAACTATTCTTTTTTAGAATTAGAAGCTGGTATCCATCTAACACTTAAATCCACATCGGACATATCTTTATCCATTGGAAATATAGGCCTTTTGATTCGCTTATAATCCAATCTTTCTAAGTCTTGATCCACTCCACCCGGAGTTAAAGCCATTACCCAGTCTCCTCTCATGTCATATAGTTCTGGAACGAGGTACCCTATTTTTACTACAACAATATCTGCTTCACGTGGATTCAGTTCTAGCTGTGTAAAATCTCGTTCATAATGATAAGGCTTTCTCTTTTTAGTAACAATAACCGAGATATTACCCACCTCTACAACTACCTCTACTTCTGCATGTTTATCTCCTTCTCTTATAGTCTTCACTCTACCAGAGAGTAGAATGGGTCCTGAAAAACGATCATCAACTTCAGCCCCGACATATGCTTTCACATCTTTACCAACGCCAACTTTCAAAGCTTGTTCTATCAATTGAGGTCCTGGTATAGAAGCATAAATGAGTGATTTCCCATTTACATTTTTGAATTCATCCTTTTTTAGAAGTTCATTTAGCGTCCAAGTAACATCACCTGCTCCACCTGCTGTAGGGTTATCTCCCATATCGCTCAATATAAATGGTTTTTTATCGCTATCTAAAGCCATTTGAAGGGCAGTTTCAAACGGTTCTGTTTGTGCTACAAATTCAAATTCATTCCTTGATTGCCAAAAACTATTGGCAAGCTTTTCTGCAGATGCCTTCACTTTCAACTTATCATCACCAGTTACCATCACTACGGCATGGTTTCGGGGTTCGTCAGCCCATGCATAACCCACCCAAATCGCAGCATCTATTATACCATCTTCTTCTGCAATTGGTGCAACTTGTGCATAGAGACTTTTACCAGGCTCAATTCTTGTACTGGTTTTTTCACCCGGCAACAATATCGGGACAGGAATCCATGCTTTGTATGCAGGTTTCCCTTTACCATTTTCTAACCTTTTCAATAAGTTGGTTAACGCTCTTTTTTTTGATTCAAATGCATCCTCATGTGGTGCTAATCTATAACATGTAATCAAATCCGTGTTTTCAGCTAACTTCTCCGAAACGTTACCATGCAAATCCATACAAGTAGAAATCAAACAGTCATAACCTACTACTTCTCTAATTCTTGTAATCATATCTCCCTCGGGATCATCCAAGCCCTCTACACTCATAGCTCCATGTATGTCAAAAAAAAGCCCATCATAAGGTAGATTGGCTTTTAACCTTTCGAGTGTTTTTGACAAAAGCGATTCGTAGGCTTCTTTGGTTACCATACCACCCGGAAGCGCATGTGCCTTTACTGTAGGGAAATACTGTGCTTGCTTTCGAGTAATTGAATCTGCGTTTAAAAAAGGAAAGTAGTTAAAAACATCATCTCCATAATAGGCATGAAATGCTTCTTCAGAAGTTATTGCAGGTGAAAATGTACTAGACTCTATAGCAAGACCAGCTATTGCAATTCTTGGAAGTTTCTTATCTGTTGACTCTTTGGTTCCTGGTTGACAACCAATGCATATTAGCAATATTAGCCAGTGTATCTTATTTAATTTCATATCCATTTTATTTTAATTTTCTAATTACTAATTTTCCATGAAAAACTGGTGCGCCTGCCTGTCTTTTTATAAGCTTAATATTTTTATTTGTTGCTCTTCTCAAACTATCATTTCAACTTTGCCCATTATTGCTTCAACCATTTCTTTCAACAATTCAAACTTGTTTTTATTATGTTTTTAATCAGATACAATATTTGGCCTAAGAACAATTACCAAGCCTCTACAATTAAAGCAGGACTATCAATAGAATACGGTTCTTGATTAAAATTTCCATAATAGTTACAATTATCGAAACCAGCCTTATTCAATAAAAGCGTTAATTCCTTTTTTAATAATGGCAATAATTCAATACTGTTTTCAATTATTTGTTGGGTTGATTTAACTGTTAAACGTGTATTAAAATCAATCTTATTTTCCGATTTTCGATAATAATAATTTCGTTCAAATGTAATTTCATCATTTTCAATAAGTGGTAATTGCCTAATATTTTTTTCAATAATTTTATCGTAATTGACTATTTGTAGTAACAATTTTGCATTTGATTTAAGTAAGGCTTTTGATTGTTGTAAAAATTCAGTTATTTCATCTAACGAATTCAAATGTACTAAGGTATTTCCAAAACAAATAATGCCATCGATAGAATTTTTATCAAAAAAAGCATCTAATTTAAGCATACTTATTTGTTTAAATTGAATTGATTTTGACTCATCTTTCATTTTTTTAGTTGCTGCTCTTATCATTTCGGCATCCATATCAATTCCTAGTATGTTCTGGTAAAGATTGGTCAACGCCAAAGAAAGCGTTCCAATACCACACCCGATATCTAAAACTTTACCATCACTTTCAGGTATTTTTAACGTAATAAAATCAACTTGATTAACATTGATTTTAAAAATATGTTGATAGTAGGGCGCAATTTGCTGATAAAAACTCATAATAATTATTTTATCCTCAAAGATAGTCGTTGCAAATTAATTTAAATTGTATTTAAACTTGTTTTAAATCACTATATTCGATAGAAACACAAGGAATGGGAAATAATAACTGTTTTAGACATTTTTCAAGATATAGCCTGAAATAAAATGATCCAGAATATTGATTTTGTCTTTTCCATGCATCTGACAAGACTATATATAGTAGTTGTGAATGATTATTAGCCACAAATAGTTGCTTAATAAATAAAAAAAGACAATAAAGTCCGAATTAATACGTTAGTAATAACGAATTCCCCTTAAATCAAACTATATGTAATTGAAAGGAATAATTCACACTTCATTTATTTTTATTATGGTTGTAATTGTTTTAATTACAACTTTTTACTTATTTTATACTGGCTACTCCTACTATCACACCTCTTTAGAAGAAAGGTTTTACCATCCTCGCCACAATTGGTTTAAACCAAGTGGAATTTATGGGCAAGGTTTAGGTATTATTGGAACATTAATGATTTTTTTCGGGGTAACAATCTACATAGCCCGAAAGCGCTATAATTTTTTATCTAAATTCATACGGTTAAAATATTTATTAGAATTTCACATTTTCTTGTGTACGCTTGGTCCGATTCTTATTCTTTTTCATACTGCTTTTAAATTTGGGGGTATTGTGTCCATTGCTTTTTGGAGTATGGTAGCTGTTGTTTTAAGTGGTGTCATTGGAAGGTTTATTTATATACAAATACCTCGAACGATTGAAGGTAGAGAGCTAAGTCTAAATGAAGTAAAGAATATGAAAACTGATTTAACTGTTGTCTTAAGTGAAAAATTTAAATTAGATCCTACTATAATCGAACAAATTATAAGCTTCACCAACAAACAAAATAATTCGAGTAGTAAAATTACAAGTCGACATTTAAGAAAAGTACTTTTACATACTGATTTGCCTAAAAAAGAAAGAAGGTTCATTTTTAAAATGATTAAAAATGAGAAGTCTCTTTCAAGAAAGATTGGAAGATTAGAGACAATGCAAAGACTATTTAAATACTGGCATGTTGCTCATATGCCTTTTGCCTTGATAATGCTTGTCATTGTAGTTATCCATGTTGGGGTAACATTAGCATTTGGCTATAAATGGATATTCTAATGGAAGAAGTAGTAATTGAACAAATATCAGTATATGGATCGGTAATGCTCCTTTGTGCGGCAACCATATTTTTCTATGTCCGAAAAAAAAAGGTAAAATCTAAGGAAATTAAAACAAAAATAGCCATTGCGAAAGAAGAAGGTTTGTTCGAACCGGTTTCTCTCCATCCGTATATCGATCTTAACACATGTATAGGAAGTGCGGCATGTGTGTCAGATTGCCCAGAAAAAGACATTTTAGGAATTGTTGATGGTAAAGCAACTGTTATCAATACCTCAAACTGCGTTGGTCATGGTGCTTGCTTTCACAGTTGTCCGGTTGAGGCGATTACACTTAGAATAGGAACTGAAACTAGAGGTATAGATTTACCGCATGTCAATCAAAATTTTGAAACAAACTCTAAAGGGATTTATATTGCTGGTGAATTAGGGGGTATGGGGCTTATTAAAAACAGTGTAGAGCAAGGGCAACAGGCCATGGAAAACATTGTCAAAAACAAAAAACCTACAAAAGAAAATGTTCTTGATGTAATAATAGTTGGTGCAGGCCCTGCAGGTATTTCAGCGGTATTAACTGCTAAAAAGCATGGTTTATCAGCTATTGTTCTTGAGCAAGATTCCTTAGGAGGAACTGTTTATACTTTTCCTAGAGAAAAAATAGTAATGACTGCACCTATGGATTTACCTCTTTTTGGTAAAGTGAAATTATACGAAACTTCAAAAGACGAATTACTGGACTTATGGAATAAAGTAATTGCGGAACACGATATAAAAATTATTGAAAATACGAAGGTTGAACATATCACTGCGGCACTAAATGATACATTCAAAATAGTAACAAAAAATGGCGATGAATACGCTTGTAATACAGTTTTACTGTCTATTGGAAGAAGGGGAAGTCCTAGAAAATTAAATATTCCAGGAGAAGATTCTACGAAGGTGGCATATCGCTTATTAGAGCCCGAAAGAATAAAGAATAAAAAAGTTTTGATTGTTGGAGGTGGGGATTCTGCGGTTGAATCCGTTTTATTATTAAAAGATAATAATGAAGCTATTCTTTCCTATAGAAAAGATAAATTTTCAAGACTAAAACCTAAGAACAAGGAAAAAATTAATGCAGCAATTGAAGATGGAACTGTACAAGTAATTTTCGACTCCAATGTATTGGCAATAAATGATAAAAATGTAATACTTAAAGTAGGAGATAATGAAAATGGTGAAAAATTGGAAAATGACTTAGTATATATTTTTGCTGGAGGAGAATTACCAACAGCTTTTTTACAAAAGGCAGGTATTGAAATTACCAAAAGATTTGGACACATAATGAAAAAACATTAATAGTTTGAATAGAAATGTAAAGAATATAATCTTATTTTTAGTAATGCTAGTATTCTTAGCCGGCTACAGTCAAATATCACCTGGTGACTTATCACAAGTTCACTCGGAATTGGAGGGTATGAGTAAATGTACCTTGTGTCATGATTTGGGTGAAAAAGTTTCCAACACAAAATGCCTTGACTGTCATAAAGAAATCAAAACACTTGTAGATCAAAAAAAAGGATATCATTCGAATTCAAAGGTTATTAAAAAAGATTGTTTTGAATGCCATAGCGATCATCATGGCCGAAAATTTGATATGGTAAGATTTGATGAAGATAATTTTAACCACGACTTAACCGGTTATAATTTAGAAGGAAAACATGAAGTAGTTGATTGTAGAAAATGTCATGTATCTGATAATATTGAAAATAGGGATCTAAAAAAACGAATAAATACATTTCTTGGATTAGGTCAAAAATGTATCTCTTGCCATGATGATTATCATCAAAATACCTTATCTTCAAACGATTGCGTTTCATGTCACGGTATGGATGAGTTTAAACCAGCTTCAAAGTTTGATCACAATGATACAGATTACAAACTTCTTGGTAAACATGAGCTTGTTGAGTGTAAAGAATGTCATGAGATCGTTCAGAAAAACGAAAAGGAATTTCAACAATTTAACGACATTGCATTTGAAGATTGTAAATCTTGTCATAGCGATCCACATGATAATAAAATCAATGGCAAATGCATGCAATGCCATACAGAAACTTCATTTGAAACATTTATCGGCAAGGGTAAATTTAATCATAGTTCTACTGGTTTTGTGTTGAAAGGGAGTCATAAAAATATCGATTGTTTTAGTTGTCATGATAAAACAAGTAATCCTATAGCAGTTTTTCAAGATAGGAAGGCAACTAATGAAAATGATTGTATAAAATGTCATGCTGATGTTCACGAAAACAAGTATGGTAATAAATGTTCTACATGTCATACAGAAAGAAGTTTTATATCCTTAAAGGCAATGGACTTTTTTAATCATACTATTACAGACTATCCTCTTGAAGGGAATCATCTTAAAGTTGATTGCAAACAATGTCATAAAAAGAGATTTTCTACACCGATAGATTTTTCTGCTTGTAATAAATGTCATGATGATTATCACAGCGGAGAGTTTAAAAAGAATGATATTTCACCAGATTGTGTTCAATGTCATTCTTTAGAAAAAGGTTTTGATTATAGTTTATATACTTTAGAGCAACATCAAGAAACAGTCTTTCCTTTAAAAGGATCGCACCTTGCTACACCTTGTTTTGCCTGCCATGTAAGTGAAAAAGATGAAAAGTGGACCTTTAGAAATATAGGTTCGGAATGCGTTGATTGCCATCAAGATTTACATAAAGGTTATATACCCAAAACATTTTACCCTGACAATAACTGCACAGTTTGTCATGTAAATGATAAATGGTCTTTGGTGAATTTTAATCATAAATTAACCAATTGGCCTCTTGAAGGTAAACATACTGCGGTAGATTGTAAATCTTGTCATATGAAAACAGATGATAAAGAAACAGTTATCAACCAAAAATTTACTAATTTAGATACTAATTGTGCCTCTTGTCATGAAAATATTCATGGTGATTTGTTTGTCTTTAATGGAAAGACAGATTGTAAAAGATGTCACATAACAGATAGTTGGTTTCCAGAAAAATTCGATCATAATAATACATCTTTTCCGCTTAAAGGTCGACATGCTGAAATAGAATGTAGCAAATGTCATATAGCAAGTACTGTGAATGGAATAACAACAACAATATATAAACTAGGAAAATACGAATGTATAGACTGTCATCAATAATTCTGTTCTTTTTGGGAATAATTCCCATAATCGCTCAATCACCTCACGGTGATGGATTAAAAATGGATTGCGCCCAATGCCATGACTCTGAAGGTTGGTCAATAAACTATGGTACGATTCAGTTTAATCACAACACAACTGATTTTTTATTAGAAGGTACACATGCACAAACAGATTGTAAATTATGTCATGAAACTTTAATTTTTTCTGAGGCCCCAACCCAATGCGCCTCTTGTCATAATGATATACATAGTATGTCTGTAGGAAACGACTGTATGCGATGTCATACATCACAAACTTGGTTGGTTGATAATATTCCTGAATTACATGAAGAAAATGGATTTCCATTAATTGGGGCACATAGTGGTTCAAGTTGTGTTGATTGTCATAAGTCCGAAACTCTCTTACGATTTGATAGAATTGGAAATGAATGTATTAATTGTCATCAAGAGGATTATTTATCTACGCAAAGCCCGAATCATACAGCATCTGGGTTTTCAACGAATTGTGTTGATTGCCATAGTCCTTTAGGTATTGGATGGGAGACAGACATTATTAATCACGATTTTTTCCCACTTACCTTAGGGCATGATATTTCAGATTGCACACAATGTCACACTACAAGTAATTATTCAGATGTTTCGCCTGAATGTGTAAGTTGCCATCAAAGTGATTTTAATAGCACTACGAATCCTAACCATACAAGTGTTGGATATTCTACCGACTGTGTTTCTTGCCATACAACAAACCCGGGTTGGACACCGGCGAACGTTAATCATGACTTTTTTCCACTAACCTTAGGGCATGATATTCAAGATTGTAAGGAATGCCATACTACAAGTAATTATTCAGATGTTTCGCCTGAATGTGTAAGTTGCCATCAAAGTGATTTCAATAACACTTCTAACCCTAACCATACAAGTGTTGGATATTCTACCGACTGTGTTTCTTGTCATACCACAAACCCTGGTTGGACACCGGCGAACGTTGATCATGACTTTTTTCCACTAACCTTAGGGCATGATATTCAAGATTGCAAGGAGTGTCATACTACAAGTAATTATTCAGATGTTTCGCCCGAATGTGTAAGTTGCCATCAAAGCGATTTCAATAGTACTACCAACCCTAATCATTCTGCTGCACATTTTCCAACGGACTGTGTTTCTTGTCACACCACAAATCCGGGCTGGACACCCGCTACATTTGATCATGACAACCAGTTTTTTCCAATTTATAGTGGAAAGCATAAAGATGAATGGAATGATTGTGCCGAATGTCATACAAATCCAAGTAATTACTCTGTATTTACTTGTTTGACATGCCATAACCAATCCTCAACAGATAAGGACCATAGTGAGGTTAACGATTATGTTTATCAAAGTGATGCATGTTTACAATGTCACCCTGATGGTAATAATTAAATTTATATGAAGTTTAAGCCTATTTACATAATATGCTGTGTCATGATTAGTACCAATTTATTTGGTCAGAATAAAGATGAAATAATATCAGGTAAGGTTTCTTTCGTAACTTCTAAAAATGTGTACGTTAAAATTGAAAACACGGAAAATTTTAATATTGGAGATACTTTAAAATTTCTAAATCAAATAAAACCGTGTTTGTTAGTGAAAAATAAATCTTCCAATTCGCTAGTTTGTACCACAATTGATGATGCTATCGTTAAAAAAGGCGATCTGGTTTATTTTCGGTATTCCAGAAATAATAATAAAGTGGACACAAGCAAGAAAGATCTCCCGGCTACGCCAAAGCAAGATACCATAGCTGTTAAAAATAGAAATCCAGAAGATATTTCAAAAATAAGAGGGAAGGTTTCCGTTGCTTCAAATAGTTACTTATCTGAAATTAGAGAGGATAGGCATAGGGTATGGTCAACAATTTCTTTGGATGCTTTTCATATTAATAATTCAAAATTTTCTTTTGAATCTTATTTAAATTACAGGAAGAATTTTGTTTCTCAGGATGTTGATTATCAAAAAGAAACTTCTTTTTTCAACGTGTATGATTTAAATCTAAGATATGATGTGGATCCAACCTTATCCATAAGTGTGGGTCGGAAAATAAATCCAAAAATATCTTCAATTGGTTCTGTAGATGGTTTGCAAGTAGAAAAATATCTGGGTAAAAATTATGTTGGTGTTATTATCGGCTTTAGACCCGATTTTTATGATTATTCTTTTAATTCAGATTTGTTTGAATATGGTGCCTATATTGGCAGAGCAACAGATAACGAAAATTTTCACTCTGAAACAACCTTAGGGTTTATAGAACAAAGAAATAGCGGAGAAATTGACAGAAGGTATGCATATTTTCAACATTCAAGTACAGTTATGTCAAAACTAAATATTTTTTCTTCGCTTGAGGTAGACCTATACAATAAAGTGAATGACACGATAAACAGTGATTTTAGACTAACTAATTTATACATTTCCGCTAGATATAGATTTAATAGAAATCTTGATGTAATGCTGTCATTTGATTCAAGAAAAAGAATCGTATATTATGAAACCTTTCAAACTGAAATAGAAAAAATTCTTGATGATGACATTGCGAGGCAAGGCTTAAGAATGCGAATGAATATTAGACCTTTGAAAAATGTTCGAACCGGATTTAGTTATAGCAAAAGATTTCAAAGCGATAACCAGAATAAATCAGATAATATTTATGGATATGTTAGTGTATCTAAAATCCCTGTGGTTGGAGGGAGATTATCCTTAGATTATAATATGAATACCTCCAATTATCTAAAAAGCAACATTTTTTCTATTAGACATTCAAGATCTATTATAGAAAATAAATTGTATGCTGATTTTTACTATAGATTTGCAAATTATGATTATTTCAATAGTTTTACTTCAACGAATAAACAAAGTTATTACGGCGCAAATCTTTCTTTAAATATCAATAGAACCTTAATGTTTAGTGTTTTTGGAGAATTTTCAACGAGTAGTCAAGAAGATAATTATAGAATAAATACGAAGCTTGTAAAACGATTTAGTAATAAAAAGAAAAAATAAAAAGTATGAAATTAAGATTTAAGATAAGCGTAATGGTGGCACTATTTCTAGGCTTTGCTTCTTCCTGCAAAGAAGAACCAAAGTATTTACCAATTTCCTCAGAAAATAATAATTCTGTTGAAAATACAATAGAACAGAATAGTCTTACCAACCAAACTTTAAGCAACGAATTACATGCTGTTATAGTGAAAGAGGTTCTTCCAACAACAAAATATGTGTATCTTAATGTCGAAGAAAATGGAGAACAGTTTTGGATAGCAACCGGAAAGCAAGAGATAAATATTGGGGAAACTTATTATTATAAAAGATCGTTGCTTAAAACAAATTTTGAAAGTAAAGAGCATAATAGAATGTTTGATAAGATTTATTTAGTGACAAGCTTAGTCAAGGCAGATCACGGAAATAATCAGCCATCCATGAAAATTGAAGACTCAGAGCAAGAATCAACTCCTGAAGTTAAATCACAAGATAAACCAGTACTAGATTCTCAAAGAAAAATCGAACAAAAAGGATCTATCAAGATTGCTGAATTGGTTGATAATATTAAAAAATATGAAGGAAAAACCGTTCAAATAAGTGGTGAATGCGTGAAAGTCAATTCCAATATTATGGATCGAAACTGGATACATTTAAAAGATGGAAGCAAAGATGATTATGACCTTGTAATCACATCGGATGTATTTGTTCCTGAAGGAAAAATAGTAACAATGAAAGGGCTTGTTAGATTAAACAAAGATTTTGGTGCGGGTTATAAGTATGATTTAATTTTGGAAAATGGGGTCATAGTACCTTAAAATATTTAACTAAAACGATTTTAGTTTGTAATTTAATTAAAAGGAACAGTAAAGGTTCAAAAAATAGTTAAGATTAAAGCATGATATTTTTTTACAATCCTTATTTTAAGGATACCTTAAAATAAGGATTGTAAATTTTATGTATTACTAAATTTAAAGCATATAAAGTTTTAAATATGTTTTTACTTCCTTTTGAAAATCCTATATTTGGTAAATTTTTTAAACTAAACCTACAAATATGAATAAGAGATCATTTTTATTATTAATTACATCCGTTTCTGCTTTGGGCGGATTTTTATTTGGGTATGATACCGGAGTAATTAATGGAGCACAATTCTTTTTAAGTAAACATTTCGATTTAGATGCTGCAATGAAAGGATGGGTTGTCGGAAGTGCACTTTTGGGATGTTTGATTGGTGCTATTGCTGCAGGTCCATTGAGTATAAAATATGGTAGAAAAAAATCGCTGATACTTTCGGCAATTTTGTTTACTATTTCTGCTTGGGGTTCTGGTCTTCCTGAATTTTTACCACAATCTGTTTCCTTATTAGTATTTTTTAGAATTATTGGAGGTTTAGGTATTGGAATGGCTTCAATGAATGCTCCTATGTATATCGCTGAAATTGCTCCACCTAGTAAGCGTGGAAATTTGGTAAGTTATTACCAATTGGCAGTAGTTGTCGGTTTTTTTCTCGTGTTTTTAGCTACTTATTTTATTGGGAATTCCCTTACGGAAGCAGAGAATATTGAGTTTGGTTGGAGACAAATGTTTTGGTCAGAATTAATTCCAAGTACTCTTTTCTTAGCTCTTTTGTTTTTAGTGCCTAGAAGTCCGAGATGGCTGTTTTTAAAAGGAAATAAAGAAGAAGCTTTTCAGGTTTTAAATAAATTACTATCTCCTGAAGAAGCTAAAGCGGAAGGTGAAAATATTCAAAAATCATTGCATTTAGAGAAAAATGTTGGTGGTCCGAAAATAAATTATATGTCAAAAGGAATTTTAGGAATCATTATTATTGGTTCGGTACTTTCCATTTTACAACAGTTTACCGGTATCAATGCTGTGCTTTATTACGGTGCTGATATTTTTGAAAAAGCCTTGGGTTATGGTAAAGATGATGTGTTGAAACAACAAGTATTATTGGCTTTTATAAATTTAATTTTCACTTTCGTTGCGATGGCTACGATAGATAAGTTTGGAAGAAAACCACTTATTTATATCGGATCTGTCGGTATGATTCTTGGGTTTCTAATTTTAGGAGTTACTTTACAACAACAATCTTTGGGCGTTATGTCTTTAGTAGGAGTGCTTATATTTATTGCGTCTTTCGCTTTATCAATGGGACCAGTAGTTTGGGTAATCTTATCTGAAATGTTTCCAAATAAAATTAGAAGTGTTGCCATGTCGGTTGCAGTTGCAGTACAATGGGGTGCGAACTACATTGTTTCGCAATCATTCCCTATGATTACGGAGAGTGAAGTGAATAATAATTCTTTTTGGAACGGATCATTACCATACTTTATTTTTATCGCATTTATCATTGTGATTATGGTATTTACTTATAAATATATTCCTGAAACTAAAGGAAAATCTCTTGAAGATTTAGAAGAAATGTGGGATGTAAAGATTTAATCCTGTTTTTTTTAAACCTTGATTTAAAAAAGTTAAGAAGTAGAAATTGAGTTCTATTTCTTAACTTTTTTTCTTAGTAGTTATTTATCCTCTTCTTTTTTAGTGTTTTCTTTTTTCATTTTAATGTATTTTGAAACCAAACGGACACCTAATCTGGCACATAGAATCACAGCAATCACAACTACAATGTCAAATCCTTTCATGCTTATTATTCTTCTAGTTTTGTAAATTCATAGGTTTAATTGCGCAAATTGAGCATAATATGATACTTGCCTGCTTCCACTGCAATATTATCGCCATCGGGTGTTGCACTACCTGAAGGAAATTGTTCTTCACCATAACTTCCACCCCAGTTTCGAAGCCAGCTATCATTGCAGCGAAACTTAACTGTACCTTCTTTAAGATACAATTCTGTTTCCCAAATACTGCTTTTAATATCAGTGCATTGCATTGGGGTAGATTTACCACCGACATCATCATAGCCTTGTAAAGCGGTTCCAATAATACCAACATTTGTGTAAATTACTCTAACTTCTGGATAATAGGTTTTGATGAGGTAGAGAATTGATTTTCCGTCATTATATTTACTTTGGGCACCTCTTTTATAGACAACTTTCTGACTTCTGTAGGTTTTTATTAGGGATTGATATTTGCTGGTTTTAATATCTTTTTGCAATTTTTTCAATAAGTCTTCACTGTAATAGGAAGAATCAGATCTAATCCATCCTTCGTTCAAATCTTCGCGATTAACCTCTGGAAAAGGAATGTTTTCGGAGATTAAAAAGCTAGTAAACATATCGTTAATTATTTCACCGGAATTTGTTTCTGCATTTTTTATCTTGTTTAAATACCCTGTAATTTGTTTTACCAGTTCATTTTGTTCTAAATTTTCATAATCCGAATGAAGATCATTTACATAAAAAAAAGCATCTGACTGGTAAGCCTTGAAATTATCAAAACCGGTATTGAAAAGGGCATAGGGTAGATCTTCTTTTGGAATGGAATCTGAAGACTTAAGTATAAAATCTAATGCTCCTATTTGATATATCAAATAGTCAGATTGGCCTTTAAATTTATCTGCATCATATATTATAGCATTGTATAATTGCTCTAAAATTACTTTGAACTGCTTTTCTTGTTTTCTTTTTTCATTCCAGTTTTGCAATTGTAATGCGATAAAAATACCCAAAACAATGAGTAGAATTTCACCAATGGCATAACGAGAATATTTTTGAAATTGATTTTCGTTGGCGAGTTGTTTCCGTATTTTTCTAAAGAAATTAATCATTGGGTTGGTTTATTTATTTTTCTTGGGTATAATTTTTTTCAATATAATCGATGATATCTTCGGCTTTACTTTCTATGGTTTTAAACCGATTCTCAAAATAGGATGCCGTACTTCCTATAAATCGAGACAAGGCTAATATTCGTTTGTCCTCAAAAATTGCAGTATACACTATTCCATTTGGAGCTTTCGGGGTTTTGGTAGGGAAAAATTTTCGATGTTCTATATCGGTAAAGAGTTCATATTTTAACTTTCGAAGTTCAAGTCGTACCGGATTAGCAGAATTCGTAAAATTGGTTGTTATATTACGGAATTCATTGTAATAATCTTGAAGCATTTTTAAAAGTTTAGTATCTGGAAATTCAGATAAAATCCCGGATGAATTTAAAAAAGTCCAGGTATTGATGCGTTCTTCGATAATTGGAGTGGTGGTTAACGCATTGAAATCTAATATAAATTGGAGTGAATCGGCAATAAACTTATTTTCTGATTCCATGATCGGAATTATATTTCTAGCGGCTTCTTCTTGTTGATGTAAACTTTGTATTGTTTTTTGAAGTTCTATAAAATCTGTTTGAATATCTTCTCCAATCGAGTTGACATTCATTCGCATTTTAGCATTGTCTTTCCTTTGTTCATTCCAATTATTGACTTGCAAAGCAATTAATATTCCAACAACCACAAGGATAATTTCGCCAATGGCATATTTTAGGTAACTGGTAGTTCGTTCAACGGATGGTTTATCTGAAACGAGTTTTTTACGGATATTTCTAAAGAGTTTTATCATGGTTGTTTTTTAACTGTTTAATAGCAAAGTAAATAATCGATAGAACCCCAATAAAAATGGCCGAAGTTTTCATTTCGTCTGCGTTCATGTTTGAAAGGAAATAGAGAATAATGAAAACCGAGAGTATGGGCACTGTATAGCCTCCCGGAATTCTAAAAGTTTTAGATGTTGGATCATTATTTTTTTTCATTCTTAATTTGATAACCGCTAACGATACACCTAAATAAATAATTAATATGGCTGCACTCGAAAGAATCGCCAATTGCTTAAATCCGCCAAATGAGGCAAATAAAAATCCTATTGCAGTGTAAGCTATGATGGCAACATAGGGTGTAACATATTTCTTATGTACTAAAGAAAGCATATTTATTGGAATCACATTGTCTTTTGCAGCACTGTACAAAATTCTTGGAGATCCAAGAATCCCGCTGCTTAGAGCCCCAAACATCGAAACTCCTGCACCAATTGTAATTAACGTCAACCCTATTGGTCCGAAAATAGATTTTGCCAATTCACCCAGTGGGTTTTCTTGAAATGCAATCAAAGAATCTCCTAAAACTCCTTGCGCTACTGTTTGAATTAAAATATAAAGTATAAGGATTATCGTAACGCTAATTAATATGGCGCGAGGTATTATTTTTTGTGGATTTTTTACCTCTCCGTTAATGGATAAAGCCGATTCTGCTCCTTGAAAGGCAAAGAAAAGTATGAGGGAGATTTCTCCTAAATCCTTTAAAGAAGGTACTGTTTCCCAATATAGGTTCGTGATATCAATGTGCTTAAATCCAACAAATACAATAACCAATAAAGGAATTATTTTCATAAAAGTAAGTATCGTCACAAATCGAATACTATTTTTAACTTTTTTTATATTGATGAATGCCAAGCCTGAAAATAGTATCAGAAAAAAGATTATTTTAACAGTTTTACTTTGAAAGAAAGGAAAAAAAGTACCCAAAATATCGGCTAATGCATTCACAATGGCAGCATCACTGGCTACATTAGCAATCAAAAATAATACAGCAGTTATGAATCCGGCATATTTTCCGAAAGTCTCTTCAATATAGGCATAAGCACCACCCGGATGTGTAATTTTGCCGCCTACTTCTGCAAAGCAAAGCATCACCAAAACAATTAAAATACCGCAAAATAAATAAGCGAATATACTCGCTGAGCCAAGGCTTGCTGCAACAATAGCAGGAATAACAAATATACCTGCACCCACAACAGTATTAATAATGTTGGCAGATAAGCCCCAAAGCCCAATCGTTCTTTTTAAATCTTTTTCGTTTTGCATTTAAGGTGTGGGTTTAGTTAAATTTACAGGTAGCTCAGCCACCATTTTTCCTTATGCTTTACCTAATAGATCCTATATTTTTTACTCGATGGATATAAGAGTACAATAATGAAAATCCAGACCAAATAAAGACTACTAGAGAATAGCCGTGCGTTAGTAAACCAGGAGAGATTTTCGTTCCATTTAAAATCAAATCCTTCCAATCTCCTTCGAAAAGAAGTATGCCTATAACTACTAATGCGTGTATGGCTAAAACGGGTAAAAAATACGATTGGTGTTGTTGTTTCAACTTTGGTGGGATTTCTTAAAAAAGAACCAAAATAAAAATAAACTCGAGTATGGTCTAAGTCCATAATTATCATAACTAGTACACGCAGAATGTCAATAGATTCAATTCGATTTATTTTGAGATCTGTCATAGTTGAGGGAGATTGGTTGAATTATTTTATTATTTTTCCATGTTTATTTTTCACTATTAATTGACGATTTTCTAGAATCCCCACGCTGAGAATATGTTTTTTTGTATTCATTCTTGTTAAAAGAACCTATTTCTGCCACGCTTTTCCCATTCATGGCCAACCAGGCTGGAATGGCAAAAAAGGTTAATCCTTCCGGGATGCCTTGTGCGGTATATAAAGAAGTGAATGTGAAATAGCGTAAAAGTGCATTTTCAGATAAAACCAGTCTTCCTTTATTTTTAAAAAAAGAAAAATTTGTACCAGTCTTAATCATGAATTATTTTTTTATGTTAAGTGCATAGTAAACTATAAGAAACATCATTAAAAGGAGTCCGATAGCAAGAAATCGCAACGAACGATTAATATTTTTAAATTTTCCTGCAGCAATTTTTGAATTGATATAAACTTGTTGTCCAAGTTGTTCAAACAGCCGATCTTCATCCACACTTATTTCATAAAATGTTTTTGAAAATTCACGGATATTTCCAAAAGAAGAAATTACATCTCCAAAAAAGAAAATATTCTTATCATAGTTACCTTCAATTTTAGGCATAAAACAACGAATACTATAATAAACGGAAAGTACCGTTGAACAAAACCAAAGTCCTGATAAAATATAAAAACCAATTTGGTTATCAACCTCTGCCATAATGGTTTGCAAACTTTGGTACATAAAGTTGAGAACAATACCATAAAATGATAAGATAAGTCCGGCCTTAATTTCAGATGCTTTGATAAGATTAAAAATATAATTGATAGTGCCCCAATAATGATCAATTAAATCATCGGTATGTTTGTTTTTTACATGTGGTTCAATTATTATTTTTTTTTCTTTCATGGTAAACAGGTTTTGTTTTAATTAAAAAAAATTATTCTATTACAGCATAGATATTTATGGGTTTCGTTTTGTTTTTTAGGGTAATGCTTCCTAGATCTTCACAAACAAAAGATTCTTTTATATGTTGATAGCAATCTTCAGAAATTATAATTTGATTTTCTTTTGCCACGCCCTGTAAACGCGCTGCTGTATTAACCGAATCGCCAATAACCGTATAATCAAGTCGTTTTAGGCTAGCAGAACCAATATTTCCTGAAATCATTTCACCACTTTTTATGCCAATAGAAACCTTTGGTTTAAAGGTTACACCATCTTTAAATTCAGGTAAAGCATTAATTTTGTTTCGAACTGCCAAGGCGGTATCAATGGCTCTGTCTAAATGGTATTCACCACGAAATACTGCCATCACGGCATCACCAATAAATTTATCGATAAAACCTTCTTGTGCCATGATCTCTTTAACCATTACATCAAAATAGGTATTGATCAAAGTCACCACTTTATCCGGTTCGGTGGTTTCACTAATAGAGGTAAATCCACAAATATCTATAAAAATAACAGTGCCTTCAATGGTTTCACTTGCCATGATTGTTGATTCATATTCTTGGCTGCCCATAAAGTTGAGAACTGTTTCATCAACGTACATTTTTAAAATGTTGTTCTCTTTGATTGCTTTTAAAGTTTCTTTTAACTGTATCGCGTGTTTTAAAGTTTTTTCAACAGTGATTGTTAAATCTTCAAAATTGATCGGTTTGGTAATAAAATCAAAAGCGCCCCGATTCATTGCGGTACGTATATTATCCATATCGCCATAAGCGGAAACAATTACTGCTTTTATCAAAGGGTTGGTCTCGCTCATTTTTGAGAGTAGCGTCAGGCCATCCATTTCGGGCATGTTGATATCGCTTAGCACAATATCGACATCCGATTGTTCTGCTAGTTTTACGAGCGCATCTTTACCATTGATTGCAAACAGGAATTCGTATTCTTTTTGTCGGATTTTTTTACGGAACTTTTGTTTAATAAGTACCTCTAAATCCGTTTCATCGTCAACTACTAAAATTTTTGCCATTACATGAGGGTTTTAAGTCGTTCTTTTAAAATTTTAAAATCTAAGGGCTTTGTTAAAAAATCATCGGCGCCTAATTGAATGGCTGTGCGATGATTTTCTTCGTCGCCATATGCGGTGATCATCATTACCACGGGAGGAGGTTTTACATAATTTTTTTTGATGAGTTCGAGCAATTCTAATCCGCTCATACCGGGCATATTTATGTCCGATAAAATAAGAACCGCTTCCTGATCCATGGTTTTCATAAGGTCTAATGCCGATTCTCCTGAAAAGGCAAAAACAAAATCGAGTTCTTTGCTCCGTATTTCTTTGCGGAAACGTTGTTGAAATAAAATTTGTACATCTTTTTCGTCGTCAACTACTAATATTTTCATGGTGTTTAGATTTATTTATTTTTTATTTAGTTTTTGAATCAATTGGTAAGGTGATGATAAATTCTGTCCCCTTATTTTCTTCTGTTTTTACTTCTAATTTTCCGTTATGGGTTTTCACTACGTCATAACTTAAAGAGAGACCCAAACCAGTACCTTGTCCGGATGGTTTCGTAGTGAAAAATGGCTGAAATATTTTATCTTTCACCTCTTTCGGAATTCCATTTCCGTTGTCTTTCACTCTTATTTCAACATAATCTTCGAATTTTTTTGTACTCACAGAAACCGTTGGTTCGTAAGAAGGTTCCGTATCTGTAGTGCTTTTTTTCTTTTTATCGGTAACGGCATAAAAAGCGTTCGTTATCAAGTTTAATATAACTCTACCAACATCTTGTGGTACGATGTTTACTTTACCGATAGAGGTGTCAAAATCGGTATGCATAGTTGCGTTAAACGATTTGTCTTTTGCTCGTAAACCGTGATATGCCAAGCGTAAATATTCATCTGCCAAAGCATTAATATTTGTTGGTTCTTTTTCGCTACTGCTGCTTCGACTATGCTGTAGCATTCCTTTTACAATAGCATCGGCTCTTTTGCCGTGATGGTTAATTTTGCTTTGGTTTTCTTTTATATCGTTAGAAATTAAGATAGCTTCTTCACTGTTTCCTGCTTTAAGTTCTTCTTGCATTTCATCAATCAATTCACTGTTCACTTCAGAGAAATTATTGACAAAGTTTAACGGATTCTGAATTTCATGGGCAATTCCTGCTGTTAACTCTCCCAAACTTGCCATTTTTTCTGACTGGATGAGTTGTGATTGGGTGGCTTGCAATTCTTTCATTTTATTTTTTAACTCTGAAGTACGGATTAAAACCTTTTCTTCTAGCAGTTTATTTTCTTTTTTCAGCCATTTGGAACGATAGTTTAAAATAACCAAACCAAGACCAAGAAATAAAGAAGCAAAGATCAAATACGCCCACCAAGTTTGCCACCAGGGTGGTGTGATGCTAAATGAAAATTCTGCTGGTTTACTCCAAATACCATTAAATCCTTTGGACGCCACTTTAAATGTATAATCTCCAGAAGGTAGATCACGATAATTTTCACTAGTTGTGTTTGAAGTTATCGGACTCCATTGTTTGTCAATGCCCTCTAAAATGTATCTGTAAACCAATTTATCCGGATTGCTAAACTGTTTTCCGTTATAGTTAAAACTTAAATAATTTTGATCATAAGGCAAGGTAAGTTCAACAGGTAGATTATAGGGTCCGGCTACTTGCTCCCATTCGATATGATGCAATTTTTGAAACGATGAATCAATAGTGTTTTTTAGCGCAAAATCATTTGTATTCTGCTCTAAAAGGCTGTCTCTAGCGATATTTTCAGTTGGTAACTTTTCTTTATTTTGGAATGTTAGCTTTTTATCAAAAATATTTAGTGAGGTAATAGCTGTTGAGTAAGCAGTAGTATCTATTTTAGGCTCGTTCATTACCGTGAGCATTTGACCTTCAACACCTGCCCATAAAAGACCGTTTTTATCAAAAGAAATACTATTTTGAGTAAAATCGATATAATCTAAACCTTGGTTCTTACCAATAGTTTTCGCTTTCCAAAACGTTTGATTTTCTTCTTTAATGGGTTGTAAAATCGTCAGACCTTTAGAGGTACCCAAGTAAATCTTGCCATCTTTTTGCTTAATATCATATACGTCGTTAGATCCAAGACCTTCAGGTATAGTAAATGTAGTTATGGTTTGATTTTTATCATCTAACATTTGCACCCCTTTGTCGGTGGCTATCCAAATATTTTTTTCAGCATCTTTTCCTACAAAAAATAATTGATTGGAAATCAATCCGTTGTCTGTGGTTAATCGCCATTTTATATTTTTGGAAAGATCAATTTTGTGCAAACCATATGTTTGATCAGCGACCCAAAGGGTGTTTTTATCTGTTTGAACAGCTCCATCTTTTCGTGATACATTTACAATGGAATCTTTGTCAATAAAGGTTTTATAGCTAGAGCTTTCGAGGTCTATATTTTGAATTTCTCCCAAAAAAGAAATTAACCAAATAGATCCGTCTGCATCTTCAATAGCTGAGCTTATTCTTTGCGATTTTATACCTGACTCTGTTGTTAATTTTTTAATGGTTTGTTTTATTGGATCTATAATACTAACAGCAGTATTTCCCGCTGCCCAAATTCTACCTTTTGCATCTTGTGTTAGGTTTGTATTTCTTTGATGTGCCAAACCTTGTTCTACACCCAAATGTTTGAGTGATTTTTTTACCGGATCATAAACGTCAATTCCGTCATGTGTACCAATCCATATTTTTCCATCGTTAGCCTCCATAGTAGCCCAAACATTATTGTTGCCAATACCACTTTCCGTTCTATAATTACCAGGTCTATAGCCATTATCATCAATTTTATAAATACCACCTTGTGCCGAAACAGTCCATATTTCCTTTTCGTCATTTTCTAAAAAAGTATACATCCATTGGTCGTTTTGAGTGGTAGGTCGAACAATAAACTTTTGCAATAAACCGGTTTCTTCAGCATAGCCAAAGACCAAGCCATTATCTGTGCCAATCCAAAATTTACCAGAATGATCTTGAAAAATATCGGTAATCATTTGATCTTCATTGTCAAAATTTTCAGAAGAAATAAAGGATAGGCTCGTTTTCTCTTTGTTGAGCATTTGAATTCCTCCGAAACCTGTAAGCCAGACTCTACCTTGCACATCTTCTTTGATGGAGGGCATGGTGTTTGATTCAAATCCATTGGCAGTAGTAAGGGTATAATTTTTGGTTCTCGATGGGTCAATAATATGTACTCCTTGAAAAGTAGATAACCAAAGAAAGCCCTCTTTATCTTCGAAAATATTAAAGGCTCCGTCGCTCAATAGCCCATTTTTAGTATCAAACTTATACATTATTTTTTCTTCAAAATTTATAATTTGATACCCATTCCCGTTATTTGCTATCCAAAACAAACCATTCTTATCTTCTAGAATAGTAAATAATTGACCTTGAAAAAAAGAGCTCGACAATTCATATGTAAGATTTAATTTTCTATCCATTACAGAAATGCTTCCTTGATTGCCTACCATCCAGATTCTACCTTTTGAATCTTCAAAAAGCCAATTGGTATATTTAGCTTCAAGACCTTGGTCTAAACCGTAAATTTCTAAGTTTTGGGAGTCATATTTTACAACACCATTATTAATCCCAAACCACATCATACCATCGCTATCCAAAAGTTGGGAGTATGCCACTGCCGGTAATCCGAAACCTGCAGCAAGTGACATAACACCTCGAGTAGCACCAGCCTCGTTCGTTGGAATGCCAGCTTTCACTATTTTGGGTTGACCTAAAACTGCAACTTTTACTTTGAGCTCGGCTTGAGGTAAATTATCCAAGTTAAACGGAACACTTTCTAAAGCATTCCAATCAAAGGGTTTTGAGGTCATGGGTTTTTTTAACGGATAGGGCAGACCAATATCAAAAGGTTTTTCTGGTAATTTATCCCAGTTAAACTTTGTTGTAGGCAAAGATTTTAATGCTGGTAAATCTTGACTTATCCAGTTAATAGTATCGGGTTTAGGGTAGCTAAACTCTTTTACCACAGGCTGTGCATATTCATTTTCCGTTACCGGAAATGGAGGTATTTTTTTATGATTGTTACAGGCAGTAACAAACACTAGACCTAAAATTGCTAAAACAAATTTAAAGTTGGTAGTTTGGTTCTTCATTGGTTAATTATTAAATTTTTAACAGATATGTTTACACATAGTGTTTTGCACTAAAAATTATGTTATATATCTTTAGTATGATGTTCAATATATTAAATTTATTACATTGGTAATATAATAATAAATGTTGTTCCTTTGCGCTCTTTTGTTTCTACTTGTAATTCACCGCCATGGACTTTCACAATATCGTAACTCAAACTCAAACCTAAACCGGTTCCTGAACCTGTTGGTTTTGTTGTAAAAAATGGCTGAAATATTTTTTCTTTAATTGCTTTCGGAATTCCGTTTCCATTGTCAATTACTATTATTTCAAGGTTATTCTGCACTTTTTGAGTTTTAACGGTAACTTCCGGTTGGTAGCCATCAAGTCCCTGTTTTGTTTTTTCGGTAACAGCATAAAAAGCATTGGTAATTAAGTTCAATATTACTCTACCAATATCTTGAGGAACAACATTTA
>RCMY010001432.1_pt1 | contig 22764 bp, 19 predicted proteins | sample 2041341 | NCBI WGS metagenome assembly RCMY01 (sample SAMN09708234, study PRJNA481090) | Marine sediment metagenome, whole genome shotgun sequencing project.
AAAGACAAAGATAACACATTTTAGGCTGAACTCAGAAATGAATTCAGCCTTTTTTGTTATTACTCAAAAAGTTTTATCGGACAGCAATATTTAATAATAGGTATGATACCATTCACGATAACAGAGTCGTTGATATTCCATGTTCCTTTAAAAGCAGGAATTGGAGTTGCCAGATATAACTGTGGTTTTGCAGAAAGTGATTTCAATGTGTCAACCATAGCTTCCAAATCTTTTTGATAGGTAGCACCATACTGCCAGTTTTCCGGTTTGCTATCGTTTGTTCCCAACTTTACAATCACAATATTCGGATTGAAAGCCTTAGCATCGCGCCATGCAAGTTCTTTTATATAAGGTAAATCTCCTTTAGTCATTAATGTGCGTGCGCTAACTCCATAATTCTTAACATTATACTTATCTCCAAGTTTTTCCTGTAACACAGCCGGATAGCCCTTTTCCTCAGCCATATCTATACCGAATCCGTCAGTTATGCTGTTTCCGATACAAGCTACTCTTATAGCATCTTTAGCTGGAGACTTTAGATGATCTAACCATGTAGAGAGATCATTGAGCAATTGCTCATGATAAGCAAATTCTTTTTTAAATCCAAATCCATGTCCACCTGTAGGATATACATGAAGTGAACATATATTCCCATTTTTGCGCATTGCTGAATAATAAGCAATACCATTTGTCAAAGGTGGAACTCCACCATCATCATTTGCAAGGAATATAACAGCCTCTGGAGTTAGATGATTGCGCACCTGTTTATCTGTAGAAAAATCATTTACAAGTTGTTTATCATTCACTCCTGTGCCCAAAAAGTTATCACACGATCCTACATGCGATTTACTTTTATCCATTGATATTACAGGATAAAACAAAATACTAAAATTCGGACGTTCATAGAAATCAGCTTTTGTTGAAATAACAGATGCAAGATGACCACCTGCAGATGAGCCCATAACGCCTACATCATAAGGATTTATATGCCAACTATTAGCACTGTCTCTTACTGTTTTCATTGACTTAACGGCATCTGATATAGGAATATTTCTATCCCCTTTGGGCATGCGATACTTCAACACGAAAAAAGCAATGCCTTTTTCGTTGAAAAAATTTGCCCAATTGCGTCCTTCATTATCTATGGCAAGATGAGTATATCCACCACCTGGCATACAAACAACAGCTCTACCAGAAGGTTTAGCTGGAAGATAAGCGGTAAGTGTTGATTCACCGTCTTCAGATATTTTCAACACAAAACAGCGAGTCGAATTTTGAGCATTACAAAGCACAAAATACGACAGAAATGATAAAGTAAATAGTAATTTTTTGATAGTTTCCATAGCGCAAAGATAATGATTTTTATTAAAATAAACATAAGTAATCGTAATTTATAAATTAATTTCTTTATCTTTGCACATATTATATAAATAACTAATTTAAACAGGAAAAATTAAACGTATGAAAGATTTCTTTAAAAACGTCTTTGCCAATATGCTAGGCATGTTCCTCTTTGGAATTGTAATGTCTATCATTGGAATAATATGTGTTATTGGTATAGCCGTGTCTTCTAGTACCAAGAATGATATTAAAGACAATTCCGTTTTAGTCCTTAAACTAGACGGTCAGATGACAGAACAATCTGAAGATAACATTATGAATAGTATTAACGACATCACAGGACTTAGTTTTGAAAAAACTGTGAAAGCTATTCATGAAGCCAAAAATAACAAGAACATCAAGGGTATATATATCGAAGCTGGACAACTAGGTGCCGATCTTGCACAAGCTGAAGAAATACAAAATGCGTTGCTTGACTTCAGAAAATCAGGAAAATGGATTGTTGCATACGGAGAACAGTTCAGTTTGTTGAGTTATTATATCGCATCTTCTGCCGACAAGATTTATATGAACAAAGAAGGCATGATAAATTGGATTGGTATTGGCGGAGAGAAGGTTTATTACAAAAATCTATTAGCTAAATTCGGAATCAAATTCGTAACAACGAAAGTCGGCAAATACAAAAGTGCCGTTGAAACACTTACTGCAGACAACATGAGCGATGCCGACCGCGAACAGACTGAAAGATATATTAATGGATGGTGGAATACTATTCTGAATACTGTTTCAAAAAACAGAGATATCAGCAAAGACTCCCTTAATGCATATGCCGACAGAGCTATCATGCTTGAAGATGCACAAAACATCGTGAAGTATAAGATGGTAGATAGTCTTATGTATAACGATGAGGTTAAATCAAAGATAAAGCAAATGTTGTCTATTGACAAAGATGAATCTGTAAATCAGGTTAGCGTTGATGATATGGCTGGGGACAACAGCACTTCTATAGGCAAACATATTGCAGTGTATTATGCTTACGGTGATATTGTAGACAAAGCTTCACCTCAAAGCGTTTTCAGTGAAGGACATCAAATTGTAGGAAAAGATATGTGTAAGGATTTAGAAGACCTTGCAAATGATGATGATGTTGAGGCTGTTGTTATACGTATCAATTCTGGAGGAGGCTCTGCTTATGCTTCTGAACAGATATGGCATCAGATTTCAGAACTCAAAAAAGTTAAACCGGTAGTGGTTTCTATGAGTGGAGCTGCTGCATCTGGCGGTTATTATATCAGTAGCAATGCAAACTGGATTGTCGCCGATCCATCTACGATTACAGGTAGTATAGGAATCTTCGGAATGTTTGAAGATATGAGCGAATTATATACTAAGAAACTTGGTATAAACTATTCTGAAGTAAAGACCAACCGTAACTCTGTATTTGGAGCAAGTGGTCATCCATTTACTCAAGAGCAGATGGGACTATTGCAGAATAATGTTAACCATGGTTATCTGATTTTCAAGAAACGTGTTGCTGAAGGCAGACACATGTCTATTGATCAGGTAGAAAATATTGCTCAAGGTAGAGTTTGGTTGGGAGAAGATGCAATAAAGATTAAACTTGTCGACGAGTTAGGCGGACTTGACAAGGCTATTGCTAAAGCAGCCAAACTGGCAAAGGATAATGATTATAAGACATGTTCTTATCCTGCACAAAAAAGTATTTTTGAACAAATACTAAATACAGAACAAAACGATTACAATAATCTGGATGAACACCTGCAAATGTTGCTGGGTGAGTATTATGAGCCATTTAAGATCATCAGTGATTTTAAAAACATGGACAAAGTTCAGGCACGTATGCAATACATCATCAAGATTAAATAAGAATTATGAGAACCGAAGGAGATTTTATTCATATCAACGATTGGTTGTTGCCACTTAGTTGGCTCTATGGAATAGGAGTCGGCTTTCGCAACAAACTTTTTGAATTAGGAGTGTTAAAACAGCATTCCTACGATTTACCGATTATCTCGGTTGGCAACATCACTGTTGGAGGAACTGGAAAAACTCCTCATGTGGAATATCTTATAAGACTACTGCAGGGCCATGTCAACATTGCTGTGCTTTCACGTGGCTACAAGAGGAAGACACATGGATACATCTTGGCCGACGAAAACAGCACGATGAAGGATATTGGTGATGAGCCATTTCAGATGAAGAAGAAATTTTCTGGCATAAATGTTGCAGTTGACCATAAGAGAACAAGAGGCATTGAGAACATCATCAACGATCGTAAAGATACTGATGTGATATTGCTTGATGACGCTTTTCAACACAGATATGTAAAACCGGGTATAAACATTCTTTTGGTAGACTATCATCGACTCATCATGTATGACAAGTTGCTACCTGCTGGAAGACTGCGCGAACCATTATCTGGAAAGAATCGTGCCGACATAGTTATTATAACCAAATGTCCAAAAGACTTAAAGCCTATGGAATTCAGAGTCCTCACAAAATCAATGGACCTGTATCCCTATCAAAGCCTTTTCTTCTCAACAATTGATTATGATACATTGTATCCATTATTCAACAAAGAGGAAAATAAAATCACAAAACAGCAATTGAAACATACCAATGTATTGCTTGTTTCAGGAATAGCCTCACCAAAGCAGATAATTGTCGACATAAAACAATCTGTCGCTAGCATAACTCCTTTGACTTTTGCTGACCACCATCAGTTCTCGGCAAAAGACGCAGAAAGAATTAATGAATCTTTCGCTAAACTCAAGGGAAATAAGATTATTATTACAACGGAAAAAGATGCAACCAGACTTGAAAATATTGATGGGATTAATGATGAAGTCAAAAATCATATTTATGTCCTGCCTATCAAAGTAAGGTTCATGCTTAATCAAGAAAATGTTTTTAATGATAAAATCATAGACTATGTACGAAAAAATTCAAGAAACAGCATCCTGGCTAAAGGAAAGGATGACAACAAGTCCAAAGACTGCAATAATTCTGGGAACAGGCCTGGGACAATTAGCTTCAGAAATAACTGACAGTTACGAATTCCCATATAGTGAGATTCCTAATTTCCCTGTTTCTACTGTTGAAGGCCACGCAGGAAAGCTGATATTCGGTAAACTTGGTGGTAAAGACATCATGGCTATGGAGGGACGTTTCCATTTCTATGAGGGTTACAATATGAAAGAAGTAACATTCCCTGAGCGTGTTATGTATGAATTGGGTATCGAGACTCTCTTCGTAAGTAATGCTTCTGGTGGCATGAACCCAGATTTCAAGATTGGTGACCTTATGGTTATCAACGACCATATCAACTTCTTCCCAGAGCACCCACTTCACGGCAAGAACTTCCCTACTGGTCCACGCTTCCCTGATATGCACGAGGCTTACGATCATACTCTTATCGAATTAGCTAACGAAATTGCTAAGGAAAAGAATATCAGACTTATGCATGGTGTTTATATGGGCGTACAAGGTCCTACTTTCGAAACTCCTGCAGAATACAGAATGTATCATCTACTTGGTGCTGATGCTGTAGGTATGAGTACTGTTCCTGAAGTTATCGTTGCCCATCACTGTGGCATAAAGGTATTTGGTATCAGTATCATCACAGACCTTGGAGGTTTCGACGTTCCTGTTGAGGTTAGTCACGAAGAGGTTCAGAAGGCTGCTAATGCTGCACAACCAAAGATGACAGAGATCATGCGTGAAATGATCCGCCGCTCATAACACAACTATTATAATATTATTGAATAAGAATATTAAATGACTGAGATTTCTAAACTTGGAGAGTTCGGACTTATTCACCGACTCACTAAAGATGTAGAACCAAAGAATACAAGTACTAAGTATGGCGTAGGTGATGACTGCGCCGTACTTAATTATCCTAACAATAAAGTTCTTGTCACTAGTGACATGTTAATGGAAGGCATTCATTTTGACCTTACATATATTGACATGCGCACTCTTGGCTATAAGTCTGCTATGGTAAACATAAGCGACATCTTTGCCATGAACGGCACACCAAATCAAATTTTGGTGAGCATTGCTCTTGGAAAAAGATTCACAGTAGAAGACTTGGATGAATTCTATGCAGGGCTACGTGAAGCATGTGCAAAATGGAACATTGATGTTGTTGGTGGAGACACTACTTCGTCTAAAACAGGTCTTGCCATTAGTATCACGTGTATTGGTGAAGCTGCTGAAGAGGATATTGTATACAGAAACGGAGCAAAGAATACCGACCTGATTTGTGTTTCTGGTGATCTCGGTGCATCATACATGGGTCTGCAAATTCTCGAAAGAGAAAAAGCTGTGTACTATTCACAAATCGAAGAGTATAATAAAAAGGTACTCGAAGCTCAAGCTGCCAAAGACGAAGCTAAGCTTGCTGCTCTAAGAAGTCAGAGACAAGAAGTAGAAGACTTTCAACCTGATTTTGCTGGAAAGGAATATCTTCTTGATAGACAACTTAAACCAGAAGCACGTGGCGATATCTTAGAAAAATTGCGCAAAGCTAATATAAAGCCTACAGCAATGATTGATATTTCTGACGGACTTAGCAGCGAGATTCTTCATATTTGCAACCAGAGTGAATGTGGTTGCCGTATCTACGAAAGCAAAATTCCTATTGACTATCAAACAGCTGTTGCTGCAGAAGAGTTCAATATGAACCTCACTACATGCGCTTTAAATGGCGGTGAAGACTATGAACTATTGTTCACTATTCCAATCGGAGATCATGACAAAATTAGTGAGATTGAAGGCGTACGCACTATTGGTCACATCACCAAGAAAGAACTTGGATGTATGCTAGCAACTCGCGACGACAATGAATTTGAGTTAACAGCTCAAGGATGGAATCCTTTAAGTAAAAAAGAATAATACTGTTGCGTAAAACCAACCAATAGGTTTTAATTGCAAATACATAGTAACGTTATTACGTAAATGTCTCATAATATTGAGTTTACGTTTTAACGTTATTATGTTTTCAGACTATTTTACATTCTATTTGAAATATTGATTAAACGGCATTTGTGTTAATAAATATTAACCATAAGCAGATTTCTAAACCTGTATTCTTTAATTTACAATTTAATTCATACCTTTGCACCCGCAATAAAGCAACAAGGTGCCATAGCTCAGTTGGTAGAGCAAAGGACTGAAAATCCTTGTGTCCCCGGTTCGATTCCTGGTGGTACCACAAAAAGCTCAATACATATTATGTATTGAGCTTTTTTGTTGTCTGTTTGTTATTATCTCTTAAAAGATGATATCCTACCGCATAATCACATTTGTTTTATAGTATATTTGCAACATTATTCTGCAATAAACAAACCTAAATAATAAACAAATGAAAAAAAGCTTTTTATTAATTCTCGCATTCGTCTTTAGCATCTCTGCATTTGCTGGTAGCGACTATTCCATATATTATCAAGGCTTACCAAAGCCTATGCCAACTGTTGTCGCTCCTACAATTCCAGACAATAATGTTTCAATTACAGAATGTGGAGGTATTGGTGACGGAATAACCATGAACACCCTTGCATTCCAAAAAGCAATAAGTAAATTAAGCAAACTTGGAGGAGGACATCTTAATGTTCCTGCGGGAATATATCTCACTGGTTTGATTTCACTCAAAGATAATATCGATCTTCACATAGAGCGCAATGCCATGATTCTGCTTTCTCCTGACAAGAAAGATCATTTCAAGACTGAAGACGGAGTGACTGACAACAAACCTACTCCTGGTATCAACGCAAGCAACCGCAAGAACATATCAATAACTGGTGAAGGCACTATTGACGGTAATGGTAAATGGTGGAGAGCCGTTAAACGTTCAAAGGTTAGCGATGCTGAATGGAATCAATTTAAGCAGATGGGTGGAACGATCTCTGCTAATGGAGAACTATGGTACCCTTACAACCTAAAGAACTTCGACAATATTGCAAATTCAGCCGAAGCTCAAGAGAATATGCGCACTCACCTTATTCGATTTACATCTTGTGAGAATATACTCATTCAAGGCGTAACGATACAGAACTCACCAAAATTCCATATCGTTCCTCAGAAGTGCAACAATCTCATTATAGACGGAGTTACTGTACGCTGTCCATGGAATGCACAGAATGGAGACGGAATAGACGTTGGAAACAGTAGTAACGTTCTTATTATCAACAATACGATTGATGCGGGTGATGATGGAATATGTATGAAAGGTGGTGCAGGAAATTCAGGACTTGCAAACGGTCCATGCGTAAATATCAATATTCAGAATAATAAAGTATACCATGCACATGGAGGATTTGTTATTGGCAGTGAATTTTCTGGCGGAATGAAGAATATCTTTGTCAGCAACAATACTTTCAGCGGAACAGATACAGGACTTCGCTTTAAGAGTTCAATAGGACGTGGTGGTACTACAGAAGACATTTATATCAGCAACATCTATATGAATGATATTAAAGACGATGCTATTGTCTTTGAAACCACATATTTTGATAACCATGTTGGCGCGAAGAAGCAGAGCAAGACCACAACAATGGACTTTGTACCAGACTTCAAAGATATACATATATCAAATGTTATATGCCGTGACGCAAGAAACGGAATAACAGCTCATGGTGAAAAAGGAATGATTCATGACATCACAATCGACAATTCTACGATCTTTTACAGCAATATTGCAAAAGATATAGATGCAGATTGTGATATCACGTTGTCAAATGTGAAACTTGTCACATACCCTACTCGTTAATTATCGCTTTTCTTCACGAGTGTTTCGCAAAGACGCTTTTGCAACACTCGTGCATCAAGCACAGACATTTCGCTGTCTACAATTGAGAATGCCAACAAATGTCCATTTCCACCTTGACAATATCCTGCCAACGAACTGATTCCATAAGGGTGTGAAAGTGTTCCTGTCTTTCCATGTACCAATCCTTTTAATTTAGGACTATTCATTTCACTACGCAATGTTCCGTCTACACCAGATATTGATAGTTCGCGCATCAATACTCTATAAATAGGTTGGTGCATATATCCATAACGCAACACAGCTACAAGCACAGCTGGAGAAAGATGATTGTGAATACAGAGTCCGCATCCGTCATGAACAACGATGGCCTTGTTTGTCTGTTTAAGTTCCTCTTTCAGGAATTTCCTCAGATAATTCACACCTACAACTGTAGGAACTCCCTTTGGATTGATATGATGACCAATTGTATATAGCAATGATGTAGCCTGAGTATTTGAACTATTCTTCCACATACGCTGTATTACAGGTTCTACAGGACGTCTGAAACGGAAAAGACACATTGAGCCTTTAGGCACTCTTCCAAGCACCACCTGACTGTCTGGCATGTTAATACCCTGCTTTTGTAATGCAGCCTTCAGCGCTTTCTTCACCCTTGGAGCACCTTTGTAGAACAAACCATATTTTGAAAAAGACAAATCCCATGGATACCAATGCTGTTCACTCTTTACAGGATCTGTTAATACTAGGTCCACAACTAGTTTACCGTCAACTTTCATTATACCCTTTTTCTTTAACTGTTTGGCAAACATATCCAAATCGGGTTCATTAAGTTGTGGATCCAATCCACATTTGAAAGCAACATCACCATGAAGCGTTCCGTTATCAATGTTTCCTTTTGTATAAAGAGAGGTAGCATACATATAATGAGTACCCAATAAATGAAGTCCCGCAACACCACTCAGTAGTTTCAGGCATGATGCTACTGGCAAAGTTTTGTTCTCATCATATCCACAAACTGGCTTATCGGCTGTTAGGTCATAAACAGAAAATGCGAAATTACCTTTTGTTCTTGGTTTTGAAGCAAACTCATTCAATCTACTGCGCAAATCTTTGTCTACAGGTATATTGTTTACTTGGAGAGTATTTTCTTTTACCTTATTGTCTTTACCACTTTTGCAACCTAAAACAAGAGCCATTGCAAAAGCCAAAACTGCATATTGATTTAACTTAATTATCGGTTTCATTTTCCTTTTATTTTATGACATGCAAAGTTAATCAAATCTTTTCAAAAAGGCATTTACAACGCATGTAAAAATAGGACAAAATTGTAAAAAATTAGTTACCATATAAGGGTTGCCTTACCTGAATCAACAACAAAGTGAATATCATGTCCGGCAAAACTCATCCCATATACTTTTTCCTTATCATCCTGATATTGTGGACGAGGATCTTCTCTTATCACCTCTGCGAGTTCATGAATCAAATCATCAGTCAATCCCGCTTGAATAAGTTTATTTCTATCGTCTTCAGTTATATCTATCGTCAGTTTTGTCCATCTATTCCTATCCACAAAACCACACCTTGCACCATCATGCGAATCTGCATAAGTAATATAAGGTTTTATATCATAAATTGGAGTTCCGTCCATTATGTCCGCACCTAGGACATGTATTATCGGTCCGTCTTTGCCATCATAATCTATAGATTCTATCTTTACAGAAGATAGTCCTAATCTGTTTGGTCTGAAAGGGCTGCGGCTAGCAAACACACCTACCTTTTCATTACCTCCCAATCTTGGAGGTCTCACCATAAGACTTGACGAATAATCTTTATTTGCCGAGAATTCCCATATCAGCCAAATATAATCAAAGCCTTCCATTCCTCTTAAAGCATCAGCGTTTCTGAATTTTGGTTCAAACACAATATACCCTTTAAGACTTTCTACAATTCCGCTTTGTTTAGGAATACCAAACTTAGAATCAAACGGTGAATGGAAATAAGCAATTGGCTCGATTATCATACTCTATAGAATATTGATGTTATAAGTATTATCACAAAAGTTGCAAGTCCTACACATATTGGTACATATATCTGTTTTAAATTCTGCGCATATTTCTTTCCGCTCAGTCGCTGAAACACATAATATACTATTGATGAACCAACAAGTCCAAACAAAGCACCGACAACAAGATCACCAAAATAATGCACACCAAGATACATTCTGCTATAACATACGATCACTGCCCAAAAAGCTAGGAAACCTGTCAGCCAATGCCTTCGCAGAAGATAAGCCATAAAGAATACCAATCCCCACGTATTACTTGCATGCGATGAAGGAAGACCGTAACTTCCACCTCGATGTCCGTCCACGATGTGTACCACACTGCTAATTGGGTTTTCCAAATTGCTTGGTCGCAGACGTGCTACCCATGGGCGAATAATCTGTGAGCTAATAGTATCAGTAAACAGGATTATCACTCCCACTGTTATCAATATCCCCAGAACAACTTTTGGTGAATAGTTGCGCAACATTACGTATAACAATGACAAGTACATTGGTATCCAAATAAATCGCCCACTAACCAACCACATAAATGTGTCCCAATATGAATTGTGACAACCGTTTACCGTAAGAAGCACTGAAGTATCAGCTGATTTCACTTCCTGAACAATATCTAGTAATAAATCTATCATCTTTTAGAAATATCGTCGTATAATTTTTGCAGATATGCTTTTCCATTATTTAATAGTAGGCTTTTTCGCTTGCCTTCATTAAGCATAATCTTGTTTGATGTGTTATCATATATAATATGATTGTCGGCTGTAGCCATTCCCCATGCATCCGGAACTGTAAAGAAAGCAAAGTGAGGTGCTTTTGCGTCAAGCATATCCTTACTGAATTTTATGTCAGAATGATTCAGCTTCAGCTGTCCCAGCAATGTTGCTGCTATATCCTGCTGCGAACCATATACATTTATTTTCTTTGGTGAGTCTATCGCTCCTCCAAGCCATATCATTGGAATCTGATATCTCTTCAGTTCAAAGTTACTAATGCCTTCAGGATAACAACCCAGATGATCAGGAACTAGTATCACCAACGAGTTCTTCCATCGTCCGCTCTTCTTTAAGAATGCGATAAAATTCCCCACACTGTTGTCTGCGTATGCAAAAGCATTCAGCACTTTGTTTCCCAATCTATGATATGGCACGTCAAATGGCTCATGCGAACTACTTGTCTGCAACACTCTCATCATTGGCTGCTTAGTCTGTTTTTCTGCTTTCAGATCATTTTCTAATCTATTGAATACCAAATGATCAGGCACGCCCCATTTACCAAGTCTTTCATTTATAGGGAAACTCACGTCAGACACAATGTCAGTAAATCCCATACTCGTAAGGTATGAACGCATATTTGTGAAGTCAGCATCACCACCATAGTAATATTTCAGCCCATATCCAGCCTTGCCCAACTTTCCTGCTATCGAAGGCAGATTATTTGTCTTCTTAGGATATTTCATCAAACTCATTGTTGGCTGTGCCGGATATCCACTTAATATAGCTAATGTGCCACGATCTGTTCTGAAACTGTTGGCATAGAAGTTTGTAAAATATACTCCTTCGTTCTTCAGTTTGTTTATATTTGGCAGTGCATTCGTTTTCATCACAGCCTCAGAGAAGCTCTCCATAATAACAATGTAAACATCAGGTCGTTCTTTGTTTACCAGCTGCTGAGTAGAATCGCTCTTTGTATAAATCATTTTGGCAAACAGTTTATCTGCCTTTTTGCCATCCATAAATCTATATTGTTTACCAAAATCTTCCTGATGGCTCAAACTTTCCATTATGCTGAAGAATGGATTTACTGCCGCATGATTCAATTTCATGTCACTGCTGAAATACACCTCACCTGTATTCATTGCAGAAACTGTTATTCCTCCACGAATAGGTAAAAACAATAATGCCACAAGCAAAATCATCAATGCTGTATTCTTCACCCTGTATGCCACACTGCACAACTTTTTCTTGTCCTTATCTTTATATGTCCAACGCAGTGCATAAAATACCCCCACAGCAATTGCTAGCGACAGTAATATTCCTAAGATCACAGTAAACACGCTTACGCTCGCCACTGCATCAGAAGGTGATGAGAAGAAATAAAACAGAGGAGTTGAATCCAATGGGAATCCCCAATATTCATACAACACTATGTTTAGACAAAACGTAAGGGAAATAAGCAATGACACAATTCCCAGATACACATATTCTGTCCATTTCACGGCACTGCTCTTTGTCCATATCCCTGCAATCAGCAGCAATCCTGGCAATGCGCAGAGATAGCCTGACATTGAAAAATCAAGAGGCAGACCATGCAACATTACTTTAAACCATTCTATAATACCTACATCGGCAAATCGCTTATAATAATATAGCATAAAAAATGGTTTCTGGATAAGGAACAATCCTACCAGCACCATATATAGCTTAACAAATTTCAGTATATTAATTTTCATCTATGTATTCAAAATGCCGTTTTATATGTCTATCCTGCATTTAGTGGCAAAGGTACATAAATATAATTTCCAAATACTTAAACAGCACAGTGCTTTTGCACAGATTAACATTTGTACGAAACTATAAACAAGTATGTCGTTTATTATATATTATCTGGTGATAAATATAGCAAGATTTAAGAATTAAAATTTCACTAAGGCTGCACATCCAGCGCCACTACCATCATAATATGGCATAGCAACAAATTGCGTACTGCGTTTCTTTTTCATGCAGTCTGCATTCTTGAATATTTTAGGATAAATCCAATACGAGAATTTAGTACTCAAGATACCTATACCTGCACCAGCCAAAATATCATTCAGCCAATGTCTGTTGTTATACATTCTGAAAAATCCTGTTCCTGCTGCCACTGCATATCCAGCTACGCCAATCCATGGTGACACATTTTTATATTCCTGATACAGAAATTCTGCACCCATAAAAGCCATAGCCGTATGACCTGAAGGAAAAGAATTATTTGTTGTTCCGTCAGGACGCATCTCTTTGATTGTATGTTTCATTGTATTTGCTACAATGCCCATTGTCAAATATGACATAGCTAATATCATTGATCTGTCTTTAAAGTCATGAACACCTTTTATTCCACAAAGGTTCAATCCATAAACAGACAATGCGGGCACATATTGTGAATAGTCATCGATACTAAATTTAGAATCAATGCCCTCTCTGAGCTCTTCATTTATTTCATGGTTTTGATGATTCAACCAATCACTTCCTATGCTCAATATTCCTACACCTAGACAAACTGTAGGAGCTATAAATTGCTTTAGTTTTAAATCATGTGTGTTATCAACATATACAGTTTTAGCGCTGCTGTAATCCAGACTGTCATTCTGTGCTATTGCTTTGCTTGTTACCACACAGCTAATCAACAACATTAATAATATCTTCATACCTATATAATTATTTCGGCTACAAAAGTAATATTAAATTTAAAAAAAACATGCAATAGTATATATTTTAGCACTACCTTTGCATCAAATTATCTTTAAAACAGATAAATATCTAACTAACAAGAAGAAAAATAGATAAAAAGATGTGGAAATATTATGCTTTATTGTCAGCATGCTTTGCTGCACTGACAGCAATTTTTGCTAAAGTCGGAGTCAAAGACATTAATTCTGATTTAGCTACAGCCATCCGAACCACGATAATATTGTTTATTACCTGGGGAATCGTTATTATCGGGAATCATTTTGGAGAGGTCAAACAGATAACTAGTCACACTTGGATATTCCTTATTCTCTCTGGTGCTGCAACAGGCCTTTCATGGCTTTTCTACTTCAAGGCTTTACAATGTGGCAACGTTTCTCAAGTTGCTCCTATTGATAAGCTAAGCGTTGTCATCACAATCATTCTTTCATTCATTCTGCTGAAAGAACCCGTCACATTAAAAGTCGTTCTTGGTGCATTGTTTATCTCTGCAGGCAGTCTGATTATGTTGTTATAATTTTCATTCATCGCGGCTTCTCTCCCGTTTCTATGAGCATTTCCATTGCTCTGTGCCATCGCTTATCAATTGCACAGAACAATGAAGATACCTCTCTTATATATGTCATTCTACAACGCCTGTCACAAACATCTCCGGCAACAACTTTGATTCTGGTTGCTTCATAATCTTTGCATGAACAGTGATTGATTTTGAACCATCGTCAAATGTGGAATTAATGTCATAGATACGTGCACGAAACTTAACCATCGGACTGTTTGTCAGCGATACATTCACTATCTGCCCTATTCGCACTTTAGGTAAGTCTTTCTCGAAGACCTTCATGTCGCAGTGCAGATTTACATTGTTTACCACAGTCATCAACGATGTTGTCATATCCACATAACTACCCATACTGATATTAATCTTGCCCACAATTCCGCTGATTGGCGAACTCACGGGTATCAGTGTTGTGATACGCCCCAGCGATACCGACGATGGATTCACGCCCAACTGTCTCAGTTGCCTTCCAATACCTAGCACGCTTGCATTTGCCACCGTGTAAGCAGCTTCTGCCTGTTGAAGAGTTTTCTGCACACCTGCCCCTTGATTATTCAGCGTTATCTGGCGATTCAGTTCAAGCCGTGCTGCCGAGCGTTCACTCACAGAGGCTATATATTGACGTTGCAGAGCCACAACCTCTGTGTTCTCTATATAAGCAACAATCTGTCCACGCCCCACTCTATATCCTTCTCGCGTAAGTATTCTGCGCACCACTCCACCAGCTATTGGCGCAATGTCAGCCCTATTCTGTGGGTCCAGTGCCAGTTTGCCAGTCATCTTCACGCTATTGCTAATCTTGTTTATATCTGGAGCCTGATCTGCATCAGCCGATTCTTCCTCTTCTGTAGCCTCGTCTTCAGCTTTTTCTGTCTTAGCTTTTTCGCTTGCGCTACCTTTCTTTCCATTTCCACATGATACCAATGCTGCAATTGCAAAAAGAATCACGACATATCTACTCACCTTTTTCATTTTTTGTCTCCTTTCAGATAATTTAGTTCCACAATTGTTTTATTATATCTGCGCTCTGCGTCAGCATATTCTTTCCACACGTCAACAGCGCTCTGCATATTCTGCATCAGTTCCACGTAACCAATGGAACCGTTCTCATAACTTATCTTTGAAATACGTTCCATCTCACGAGCCTGAGGCACTCCTTGAGTTTGATAATACTCCAGAGAGTTGTGCGCACTGATGTAGTCATTATATGCCGCCTCATAAGCCTTTCTCAGCATATACTCCTGATTTTTTGCATTCAGCGAAGCCATGTCTACAGTTTTGCGTGCTGCATTCATTCTGGCCTTCTGTGCTCCAAATGCCAACGGAATATTCACTCCGATAGAAAATCCCATGAAGTCACCTTTTGAATAGGCTCGTCTGTCTATATTATAAGGATTAAATCCTTTGATAACAGCCTGAACACTTGCACCAATTGAAAACGTTGGCAGATATCCTTTCTTTTCAAGTTTCAATTGTCTATTAGCCACGTCAACATCTGCCTTTGCAAGCATCAAGAGCGGCGACTCTATAAAAGGATCACTTGAGAATAGAGCTTTGTCCTCAATAGAATCTATGGGAATAATCAGCGTATCGGTATTCAACCATTTCATCAAATTGAGTTGTGCAGTGCGGAAGTCTCTTTCTGCATTCTTACTTTTTATTTCGTTTTCACGTTTCAGTCTCTCTGCGTTCATCCGCTCTAATCGTCCTGTTTCGCCTGCGCTGAACTTAGCCACAGCCACTCGATTAAAGTCATTGTAAATACTGCTCTGTCGTGAATAGATGTTCAGCACGTCGTGTGCATACAGCAAATCATAAAAAGCACTGCTCACCTCGCGTCTCAGTTCATTCTCGTCAACAGCCAATCGGCTTCTTTCCACGTTGGTCTGTGCTTTGAGCAGTGACTTGTGGGCAGAGTAAACACTGGGAAGTGCAATATTCTGACTCACTGTGATTGCATTATCAGGACTTCCTCCACTCGTGGGGTCCTGTGAAATACTTATTGATGTTGGGTCTGGACTAAATGCCGTTCCTTGCAATGCACTAGCTCTCTCTACTGCCATGCGCGAACTTTGCAATCCTAGATTGCGTTCCGTTGCCAGTTTCAGTATTTCATTCAGAGTCATTCTGCGTTCCTGAGCTATCATGCTTTGCGAAATCCCGATAATGGCGAGCGCGATAATTATTATTCTTTTCATAGTTGTTTGTTCTTCTTTGAATACAGTTTATATATTGCCGGCAAAACGACGAGGGTAAGTATTGTGGATATTAACAATCCACCAATCACTACTGTTGCCAAAGGCCGCTGCACCTCTGCCCCATCACCGGTAGATATTGCCATAGGCAGAAATCCTAGCGATGCCACTAGTGCCGTCATCAACACGGGGCGAAGCCTAAGCATACATCCATTGAGTATTCTTCTGTTGATATCTGATATTCCATGACGTTCAAACTCGTCAAACTGATTTATCAATACGATACCATTCAGCACCACTACGCCGAACAGCGCTATAAACCCTACACCTGCCGATATACTGAAAGGCATCCCTCTAGCCCAAAGGGCGATAATACCACCAATAGCTGCAAGCGGTATTTCGGTGAATACAATCAGTACCTCACGCATACTTCGAAGAGTGATGAATAGCAGAAAGAGAATGATGACTAATGCCACAGGAACAGCCACAGACAATTTTGCCTTTGCTTCCTTCAGATTCTCAAACTGACCACCATAGGTATAATGATACCCCGTAGGCAACTTCAGTTCTGCGTCCAATTTCTTTTCAATATCACTGATTGTACTCTCCACATCTCGCCCACGCACATTAAACCCTACATAGATTCGTCGTTGACCTTCATCATGGGTAATCTGCGACGGAGCACTCACATATTTTATTTCTGCTACTTGCGACATCGGAACCGTACTTCCATCGGGCACTGTGAGCAAAAGATTCTGTAATGTCTCTACATTGTCACGTATTTCTTTATTTAGTCGTAACACAATGTCAAATCGCTTATCTTCTTCAAATATCGATCCCGCCGTTGCACCTGCAAAAGCCGATTGCAATGTATTGTTGGCTTCCTCTATTGATATGCCATAAGCTGAAAGACGCGCCCTATCATAAACCACTTGCAACTGTGGTAATCCTGAAACTCTTTCTACTACCGGTGTTCCCACCCCATCTACATCATGGATGATCTTTGCCACGTGCTTTGATATGCTCGCCAGAGAGTCAATGTTATTACCATATATATTAATCGCCACATCTTGCTTCACGCCCGTTATCAGTTCATTGGTACGCATCTGTATCGGCTGCGACATTTCCACGTTCAGTCCATCAACCTTACTCATGGCTTCCTCCATCTTTTCAGACAACTCAGCTTGAGTCTTTGCCGTAGTCCACTCGTCCTTTGGCTTTAGTGAAATCATCATGTCTGCACGTTCCACAGGCATTGGGTCTGTAGGTATTTCCGAACTACCTATACGTGTCACCACCTGTTTAACTTCAGGAAATCGCTTCTTTAATATCTTTTCTGCAGCAGTAGCCGACTCTATCATTTTCGTGAGTGATGTACCTTGCTTCATACTCAGTTCGGCACATAGGTCACCTTCTTCAAGATTAGGAATAAACTCACCACCCATCCTGCTGAATATCAGTAACGACAACGCCAGCAATGCAACGCCAGAAACAATAATCGTCTTGCAATGTTTAAGACTTATTCTCACGATCGGATAATAGAATCTCTGTATTGCATGCATCATGCGGTCAGAGAAGTTTTCTTTATGATTGACTTTCTTTGACAAGAAAAGCGAACTGGCTACTGGAACATAGGTAAGCGACAGAATGAATGCACCAAGCACAGCAAAGAATACCGTCATTGCCATAGGTCGGAACATCTTTCCCTCTATACCTACCAATGTGAACAGCGGAACATAAACCGTCATGATGATTATTTCTCCGAAAGCAGCACTGCTCATCATCTTGCCTGCACTATGTGTCACCACCTTATCCATGTCAGCTTGTGAGAGTCGTTTTCTGCCGAATTTCACTCCATGCGTGGCAACATAACTGCTCACACATTCCACGATGATTACTGCCCCGTCAACAATAATACCAAAATCCAGTGCACCCAGACTCATCAGGTTTCCACCCACGCCAAACGCCTTCATCATTCCAAAAGCAAACAGCATTGACAGTGGAATCACAGATGCTACGATCAGTCCTGCACGAGCATTACCAAGAAATAACACAAGGATGAACATCACGATTAATAATCCCTCTACAAGATTACGTGAAATCGTTGCCGTCACACGATCCACTAGTTGAGTTCTATCTATAAACGGTTCTATCACCAGCCCTTTTGGCAGAGTCTTCTGAATCTGTGCCATACGGGCTTTCACGTTTTTCATCACCTGCTGAAAGTTCTCTCCTTTCAACATCAGTGTGATACCGCTCACCACTTCTCCCTCACCGTTTCTCGTTACGGCACCATATCGCATAGAAGTACCAAAGCGAACATCAGCAACATCTGACACATGAACAGGTATGCTGTTCACAGTCTTCACGGGTATCTGTCGAATGTCTTCAAGCGTGCGTGCCAATCCTATTCCTCGTATGAAATATTGGTTGTTACCTTGTTCTATATAACTTCCACCAGTATTCTTGTTGTTCTTTTCTATCGCATTATAAAGGTCGCTCACAGTAAGACCAAACGAAGCCAGCCTATCACTGTTTATTGCCACCTCATATTGCTTCACATATCCCCCCCATCCATTTACTTCTGCCACGCCTTCTGTGCCGGCAAACTGCTTGCGCACAATCCAGTCTTGCACTGTTCTTATATCAGTCAGCGTAAACTTCTTTTCGTATCCTTTCTTTGGATGAATTGTATACTGGTAAATCTCTCCAAGTCCTGTACTGATAGGTGCAAGACTCACCTTACCTGCTCCTGAAGGTATCTGCTCCTCAGCCTCTTTCATCTGTTGGCTTACCTGCTGTCGAGCCCAATATATGTCTACATTGTCACGAAACACCAATGTCACAACGCTCAGTCCGCTTCTGCTAATACTTCTACGTTCTATAATATCAGGAATATTGGCAAATGACATTTCAAGCGGTGTTGTCACATACTGTTCCACTTCCTGTGCCCCAAGTGTTGGAGCTTGTGTAATTACCTGCACCTGATTATTTGTAATATCCGGTGTAGAGTCAAACGGTAATTGGCTCAACGACACAACTCCCCATACAATGAGGGCTAACGTCATGATGCCAACAACCAATTTATTCTTTATTGAATAATCGATTATTTTCTGAAACATTTCATAAGATTTTATGTATAACGACACAATTATCAACGCATCTATAATCATATAAATGCGGATGTTCATCATAAAAAAGTATCTGTTATTACATTACTGGCGGATGCCAAAAAGTGCCATGATATCCAACAGACGTTTCATCTTGATAAACAAACATTTTATCAATCGCTACAACGGTTTTATTAAATACAACATGGCTAGATGGAAAGAAGTATATAGGAGCATGTACACATCCAGACGAAAGACAAAATGGTGTACATAAATCCACATACTTATAATTTGTATGATTGTCAACAGTAATCTCTGATACCAATTTGGTTTCAGAGCATTCTCCATTCGCATCATCGCAATCGCAAGGAACTATTGCCAGCAGCATAATGTAGACGGTGTATATGACTGTTAAAAATCTCATTGTTTATACAAACTATTTTTTATGTGGTGCAAATATACAAACTCTTTCTTGCAACTAGGTTGCAAAAGCATAATGAAGTTCGTTTTTTTTGTTTTATTAGGTCGTTATCCTATGACATTATCCCTGAAACAATAAATTAGAATTTAGTTTGCATTGCTTGCACTCTTTTTTGTCTCGTTTGGAAAATACCACGTATTGAAATATGCAATATCAGGAATAAAATCAATTAATTCGCATGGCTGATAATGCTTGTTTATCTCGTTAATCAAATAACGATGACCATTTTTTTCTATCAGTATCAAATAGCTTCGGCCGAAAAGTTTATACACACGATCAGGCTTAATGCTATCCAAATAATCAAATATTCTACTATTCGCACTTTTGGAATGGTAAAAAGAATTATAACTATCATATATACTTGCTAAATCCCATATACCTTCAGGAGTCTTCGCAAAAATATGATCAAGTTTTATATGATCAAAATCCAAGTATTTCTCAAACTGACTATATGTAGGGACCTGAGTGAAAGTCATCTTATGACACTCTTTTTTAGTAAATACGTTATATATAGGATATAATACCGTGACAGATTTACGATGAAAATCTGGTATATTGCTTTCAGCTTGCTTCATCATTTTTTTCACGCTTTTGTCTAATCCGCTAACATGTTGCGTAAAAGCAGACAGGCTTACAATTGACAACAAGACTAAAAAATAAATTCGTTTCATATTTCAATGCATTTAATAACGTTAGAACCAGATATATTTCTTTTTCCAACATCATGAATTAACTTAATTAGGTTGTGTTATAACATAATTGATAAATAAAAATAGCATATATATAACAAAATGTTATTTTTTACCTTCAATTAATGTTCTGGTTGCAAATATAGTCATAAAAAAGGGAAATACAAGCTTTTTGAAAAGATTATATTCATTATAAGAGCAATTTGATATAATCCACCTAAAATTCCCTACCCTCATTATATATCAGAAGATCATGCAAATTAATTGAGTAAGCCTAAATGAATATTATAGCGCAGATAATCGCAGACGAATCCCAAAACAACAAAATAGCATTACCCACACCAACCAGTCTTTCTCTGCGATATAATGCAGCTTGCTACATTCGTCTGCGTAATCTGCGCTATCTGCGGGAGAATAACACGCAAGCGTACTCAATCAATCCACACAGAAGAAACCCCAGTGTCTCCCGCTGATCTCGCAGATTTACGCAGACAAACCCCAAAACAACAAAACAGCATTAACCACCCCAATCTGTCTTTCTCTGCGAAATAATGCAGCTTGCTGCATTCCTCTGCGTGCTCTGCGCTATCTGCGGGAGAATAACATGCAAGCGTACTCAATCAATCTGCACAGATGAAACCCCAATAAGGCTCCCGCTGATCTCGCAGATTTACGCAGACGAACCCCAAAACCACAAACCGCAATGACCGCAAATCAGCATTAACCATTCCCAAACTGTCTTTCTCTGCGAAATAATGCAGCCTGCTGCATTCACTCTGCGTGCTCTTCGCTATCTGCGGGAGAATAACACGCAAGCGTACTCAATCAATCTGCGTGGAGATGTATAGTCGTGTTCTCAAAATGTTGTATGATTTAAAGGAAATGCTCCGTTTATTAAAAAACACTATTATATTTTCTATTTTATAATATTATTTGTATATTATTCCACATTGTATAACATAGCAAACTTATATAACATTATAAAAATAAATGGGAAAAAAAGAACTAGAAGAAGTAATGAGAGTTATTAATAAAGTTGTTGATAAGAAGATTGATAAATTAAAAATTGAGTTATCAGGTGAGATGGAAAAACACGATAAACGTATAGGGAAAGTTGAGAAGAATTCTCAGACGATTTATCAGGAATTAAATTTTTATATTGATGCTAGAAAGGCTGACACCTTTCATGAAAATGTATATATTCTGTGGAAAAATGAGCATGATATTGAATGGATTGATGACATGGCACATATCACGCAAATATGTATCAGTAATAAATACGGAAGCAGAACACGAGTATTCAACTTAATTCTCTCGCATGTTGACCTTATCTATCTTAATCATGAAAAGCTACAAGTACAACTGAAGCGTGACTTAGCTATTATGCTGGGCTTTAATGTTGATGATTATAAATCTTATCAAGCATTTAAAAACGCTTATTATAAAGCTATTGATAGTATTATTAAGTAATATTATACATGTTTGCATAAAAAGTGTATTAAAGTTGCAAATAAACTGATTTCAGTTTATTTCAAAAAAAGTTAATCTCTGTCAAGCCCTCTATTTATAGGGCTTAACAAAATTTTAAACTATGTAAAGAATTGTTTAATCCAGTTTATTTCATGGTCACTTTTTACATTGTGCTTACCTTTGCACCCAACAATTAATAACTATAAAATTCATAATGAATAATCGTAAGTACTATTGGAACGGCACTAAGTCTGAACTTATTGAACTGTGCTATGCTCTTTATGCAAACAAACTAATTGAAGGCGAAAATCTACACATGCTTAATTTCAAGGAAACTTGTAGTCTGGTTTTTGATTTACTAGGTGAGAAACTACCCCATAATCCCTATGATAGCATGGCGCACATGAGAAAGAGAAAAAAGAAAGAGTCTACAAGTATCTTGTATAAGTCTTTTAAAAAGTGTTTCGACTGTTAAACAATTTCAAAAACATACTAGTTTTTTGCAAGTTTTCGGAAAATCACCCAAAATCGCTTGCACATTTCGTAAATTTGTATAAGCAATCAAGCTAAAAAACTGTACGATTATGAATAGAAAAATAACTTACATTAGATTATGTTTGCCCCTGC
>RCMY010001433.1_pt1 | contig 22763 bp, 25 predicted proteins | sample 2041341 | NCBI WGS metagenome assembly RCMY01 (sample SAMN09708234, study PRJNA481090) | Marine sediment metagenome, whole genome shotgun sequencing project.
CTAACACCTCAGCCGTGCAGTGTTTGATATCCAGATAATTCGGCAATGGGACCATTCCACGTCCTCAGAACTGCCCGAAACATGGCTGGACAACGTCAGCAACAGACTTACTGAGCTTCTGTGGCCTCACCGTCGGCGCGATCCATCAACCCCCTTATATGGCGCGCGAAAAGCCAAGTCATGGGTATGCCCAGTACGCATCCGCCTACCACAGACCAGCCGGGGGTCAAAACCGGCAGATCAACCCATGAGAGTATCAGCCCTGCAAAGAACAGGTTGATCGCGACCGCGCCCGCACCGAACGGATAGAGCAGCAGCGTGATTTTACCTATACCCCAGCCCGCCTGTTTCATCGCCGCCGTACCAGCAGATGCACCGCGAGGAGCGAGGCCAGCAGTGCCAACGACGCCGCTAGGAACCACCATTCCGCCGTGGCCGATTGCGACTGCGGAATTGGCCGTCGAAGGGCTTCGCTGTGGGCCAGGGCGGGAAAGGTGGCGGCAATTATGGCTAATATTCTCAGCATATCAGGTCTCCTGTGTCAGGCTGCGGTAGATGTCGGGCAGCACGCGGGTCAGCTTGTCGGGGTGCGGCAGCAGGTTGAAACCACCACGCCCGAAAATGCGCGCGAACCAGTCCTGCCCATCCTCGTCGATGATGATGCCGTGCAAAATCTGGCCGCGCCTGCGCGCCTCTGCGACGGCCATGTGGCTGTCTTCGATGCCGTGCTGGCCTTCGTAGTGATCCAGATCGTTGGGCTTGCCGTCGGTCAGCACGATCAGCAATTTGCGCGCGGCGGTCTCGTTGTCCAGCATAGCGCTGAGGTGGCGGATAGCAGGGCCGAGGCGTGTGTAATGGCCCGGCTTTAGCGCACAGATATTGTCGGTGATGGCCGGGCTCATAGGCTGATCAAAGCGTTTGCACCGGGTCAGGAAAACCCGGTCGCGCCTCAGCGACGAAAAGCCCCAGATGCCCAGCCGGTCGCCCGCCGCATCAATGCCGCCCGCCAGCGCCGCCAGCGCATCACGGGCCACGTCGATGACGCAAGTGTCACCCACAGCGGATTCGGTCGAGCGTGAGGTGTCGATCAGGAATGCCACCGTCAGATCCCGCTGCGTCTGGCGCGCGGATTGAAACACGCGGTCGTCGCAGCGCCCTGTCGCGCGCAGGTCGATCTGCGCGGCGATGACGGCGTCCAGATCCAGCTCGGACCCGTCGATCTGGCGTGGCTGCAGGATGCGGCGCGGGCGCAGCACCTCGAATTGGCGGCGCACCTCGTTCATCCGCTTGGCGTTAGGCACGAACGCGTTGTCGGGATCGGGCTGCACGTCCGCCTCCAGCACGCGGCAATGGTCCTGCATGTAGCTGCGCGAACGGTGGTTCCACTCGGGATAGGTGAACTCAGCCGACAGGCGTTCATGGTCGGCGTCCGCCGGGGACAGGTCCAGATGCAGGCGCAGCCGCGTGGCGGCGCGGCGGTCGTTTTTGGACAGGGTAATGTTGTCCTGATCCTCTGCCGCCTTCTGCGCATTCTCATCGTCGTCGTCATGGATCGACCGGTTCAGGTTCATGGATTCGACCCACGAGAGGATCGACTCGAACCGGTGCATGATGAAGCTGTCCTTGCGGTTGGCCTCGTCCTGATCCTTGCGCAGGCCCAGCTTGCGCGTCGTCGTGGCGGCAGCAGCGGGGATTTCGGCCACGTCGTCGTGTAGATCATCAGCCGCAGCGCCGCTGCCTGCGGGCTGGAAGTCCAGCCAGATCGGCACGGGCGCAAAGGGCATGTGGCCCCGGTTTGATGCGGTATCGATTGTTTCGGGCGAGGCATCGCCGCCCAATGCACCTCGCAAGGCATCCTCCACCGCCGCCTCTGGCGCGGGCAAGCGGACGCGCGGGCGAGTGGCGAGGATATGTGCGACCATCGCGGCATATTCAGCGCGCAGGCCGGGGCATTGCGCATGGACCTTTAGCGCAGCCGTCATATTCTCGCGGATCATGGTGAGGTCGCGCGCTGCCCCGTCTGTGGCTTTAGCCTCTAGCACCGTGGACTCGCAAAGCGCGGCCAGCGCGGTCAGCCAGAAATATGCGGCGCGGTTGAGGGCGTGCGCGGGAAAGGCATCGATCATGGGCGGTAGGCGCAGGCGCTCGCCGTCGAAAGCAGGCTGGTAGAGCTTGTCGCGCTCGGTGGCCAGCTTGCGCGCATAGGACCGGCGGTGGGGTGCTACAATGGCTGGTGCCTCGGCCAACTCCACCCCCGGCTGTCCGCCAAGAGCGCGGAACATCATCGTCAGGCTGGGGCGAATTACGGCGAGGCTGGCCGCCTCGTCAGGATAGGCCGTATGCGCGCCGATCCCCACGGCGTAATCGTGCCAGATGTTGCCGACCGCCTCTTCGGGGTCCATCAGATCGAGGGGACGCAGCGCCATGATCCTACCCGTAGATCGTCGTGACCAGATCGCGCAGGGCCGTCTGCACATCCTCGTCGTCGGTCAATGGTTCGATCACCGCCGCCTCCAGCGCCTTGTCGACGCCCATACCGCCCGCGATCAGCGTGGCAGCGTAGATCAGCAGCCGGGTCGAAACGCCCTCCTCCAGATCCATGCCCGAAAGGTTGCGGATATGCCCGCCAAGGCGCACCAGCGGCGCGACGCGCCCCGGCTCCAGCCCGCTTTCCTGCACGACGACCTTGATTTCGGTCTCGGGGTCCGGAAAACCAAAGGTGATGGCCAGAAACCGCTGGCGGGTCGAGGGCTTCATTCGTTTCAGTACGTTCTGGTAGCCGGGGTTGTAGCTGGCGACCAGCATGAAACCTGGCGGTGCGCGCAGCTCTTCGCCGGTGCGGTCGATCATCAGGGTGCGGCGATTATCCGTCAGCGGGTGCAGAACGACGGCGACATCCTTGCGCGCCTCGACCACCTCGTCGAGGTAGCAGATCGCGCCCTCGCGCACCGCGCGGGTCAGCGGGCCATCGACCCACTCCGTCTCGCCTCCGCGCAGCAGGTAGCGCCCGATCAGGTCGGCTGCCGACAGATCGTCATGGCAGGCCACCGTATAGAGGCGACGGCCCGAACGGGCCGCCATATGCTCGATAAAGCGGGTCTTGCCGCAGCCGGTCGGCCCCTTCAGCAGAAGGGGCAGACCGTTATCGCGTGCCGCATCGAACAATGCACATTCGTGGCCCGTTGCGGCATAGTAGGGCACGGGCATTGGGCCGGTATGTGCGTTCATCTTCATTCTCCCGCAATCGGATCCGATTTCGTCGGTGCCGGGTTAGCTACGCCCGGTGCCACCACTTCGCGGCGACGCGCGACAAGAATCGAGTAGATGAACAACAAGGCACCAGCGACGACAAACGCGCCAGCGATAAAGCGCATGGTGTAAAACAGCGCCAGCCCGTCCTGCACCTCCATGAAGTAGATGCCCAGAACACGCTGCATATGCGTCTGGATCACGCCCGCGAAGGTCAGCGTAAACGTCATGAACGCCATGCCCCCGGTCATCAGCCAGAACGAGCCCATGTTCAGCACTTGGTTATAAGGCTCGCGACCCCGCAGCAGCGGCATCGCGTAGGTGATGATCGCAAGGTTGATCGCCACATAAGCGCCGTAGAAGGCCAGATGCCCGTGCGCAGCGGTGATCTGCGTGCCGTGGCTGTAGAAGTTCACGCCGTGCATGTTGTGCAGCACGCCCCAGACGCCCGCGCCGAAAAACGCAAGGGTTGCCGAGCCCAGCGACCATAGAAGCGCCGCCTTGTTCGGGTGATTGCGCCGCCCCTTCCAGACCATGATGAACGCGAAGGACATCATCAAAAAGAACGGTGCGATTTCGAGCGCGCCAAAGATCGAGCCGATCCACTGCCAATAGCCCGGCAGCCCGATCCAGAAGTAGTGGTGACCCGTGCCGAGGATGCCGGTGAACAGCGCGGTGGCGACGATGACATATAGCCATTTCTCGATCACCTCGCGGTCCACGCCCGTCAGCTTGAGCAGCAGGAAGGCGAGGATCGCCGCCATCACCAGTTCCCACGTCGCTTCGACCCATAGGTGAACGACGAACCACCAATACATCTTGTCGAGGCTGAGGTTTTCCGGGTTGATGAAGGCGAATATCCAGAGCAAAGACAGCAGCCAGAGACCCATCAGCAGCACGCCGGTGATGGCGGTCTTGCGCCCCGCCAGCACCGTCATCGAGATGTTGATCAGGAATATGACCGCGGCCACCAGAATGCCGAACTTGACCCAAAGGGGCTGTTCCAGGAACTCCCGCCCGCCATGAATACCGACAAGATAGCCTGCGACCGCGCCCAAAGTTCCGATCATCATCAGCGCAAGTTGGATATAGGCCAGCTTGGTCGACCAGATCTCGCGCTCGGATTCCTCGGGGATCATGAAATAGGCGGCGCCGAAGAAGCCCAGTAGCAGCCACACGATCAGCGCGTTGGTGTGAATCATGCGGATGATGTGAAACGGGAATGACTCGGCTAGGAAATTGGGCTGGACATAGATCCAGCCAATGGTCAGCCCGCCTAGCACCTGCACGGCGAATAACGCCATCGCGCAGATGAAATAGGCATAGGCTATCTGTTGAGATTTATACTTCATGTCACTCTTCTCCTTAGCCTGCGTCGTTGGGCGGCCAGCCCTGTGTGTCGGTCTGGTCGGCCCAGCGAAGGAATTCCGCCAGCCCGCGCTTGTCCTCTTCGGTCATCACGAAATAGGGCATCTGGCGGCGGCCCTCGATGCCGCTGGGCTGTGCCTCGATCCAGGCGTCAAGGATCTCATAGGCGCCCTCGGGATCGTCCATGACACCCCAGCGGGTCATCACGTTGCCCAGCTCGGGGGCGAAATACGCGCCCTCGCCATGCAGCGTGTGACAGTTGATGCAGCTATGACGTTCCCACACGGCCTTGCCGTGGGCGACCTCTTCGCTCAGGGGCATGCCTGCGGTGGAACTGGTGACAACGTATCGGTGGCTCTGCACGACGAGCGCAACAAAGACGACGACGAAAAAAATCGACCCGCCGTAAAAAATGTTGCGCGCCCGCGACTTTGTGAGGATCTCGGCCATGCACGGGCCTCCTTACTGGTTGCAGTCAAAGACAATCTATCTGCGGACATGGTAGCCGAGTTTGTGCAACCGCAACGTTTTGGGCGCATGGACCCCGAATTTCGGGGGGATCGACTGGAAATTTTTGGTGAATACTCAAACGCCTGCGCGATCAGGTCTGCGATCCCGGCTCGGCCAGAATGGTCAGCCGGTGTGGCTGACTGACCAGAATGCGTTTGCGGCGGCTCTCTATAAAGCCCTCCTTTTCCCAAGCGCTCAGTAGACGGCTGACGGTGTGCAGGGTGGTGCCGGTCATTTCCGAAATATCCTGCCGCGTGATAGGAAAATCCACCTCGATCCCGTTCGCGGTCTTGCGACCCGTCTGAGTGATCAGTCGAAGCAGCGCGTTGGCCACCCGTCGCTCGACCTGCTGAGTTGCCATTTCAACCATCCGGTCGTGCATCTCGTTCAGACGCTTGCCAATGGTGCGATGGCTCGCGGCGGAAAACCCGGCATAGCGGGCCTCAAATACTGACCAGAGCGGCGTGGGCCAGGAAAGCACTATGGTTTCCGATGCGGCAACCGCGCTCGCGGGATATTGCGTGTGACCAAACGCATCCGCAATGCCGAACAATTGCCCCGCGGGGATATGCATCATCGTCACATATTCGCCCTCCGACGTCATGCGGACGACCCGGATGTAGCCGTCCAGCAGCAGAAAGAACCGGTCAGCCGGTGCGCCTTCTTGAAAAACCGTGTCACCTCCCTCGTAGCGATGCGAAACCGCCAGATCGAGGATCTCGCGGATATCGTCCTTTGTCAGCGCCTCAAAGGGCGCAAGGTGAGTCAGTAGGCTTTCGTCGAGTTTACGCACGGCATGTCCATTCAGAGTTTCCCTTTGATACTCGGCGGATCGCCGGATGCCGACCCCCAATCGCCGAGGATGGGGGGTTGGCTACCGCAAGCCGCCCAAAGTTGGCGTTTGTTGAATGCGAACGGCCATCGCCGGACATAGATAGAAAGCATGTCGACGAGTAACCGAGTGGAATAAATATCGTGGCCTGAACAGGCGCGGCACTGGCAGCGGCACATTTGTGTTCAGACGCCGCATGGGCCGAAACCTTCGAGGTCTGGATACTGAACAAGGGCACGCCCTCCTAAGACAGCGGCGACACCCCCAGCAGGGCGGGATGTAGCGCTATCAGCACTGCATATAGCCCCCCCGCCAGCATCAGCCTGAGCGCCGCGCCGCGCCATGAGGCCGGGCGCGGTAGCAGCGGCCCCGACGCGATCTGTGCGCGCAATGCGGCCCACTGCCCTGCCCCCATCTCGCGCCGTTTGCGTCGATCGACAATGCGCATTCCCAGCAGCGCAAAGCCTGCAAAGACACCGAACAGAATGACGTGCGCCAGATCACCGTTCGCCACCAGATGCGCCGCCGCCCATAGGGTCAGCGCCACCAGCAATGGATGCCGCACAAACCGCGTAATGCCGGGATGCGCGGGATCGAAAAGGTCGCTGCGCGCTCCGCCAAAGGACAATGGGTTGGGCCGTCCAATGCTCAGGCAGATCAGCGCGCAGACGCCGGCCATTGCGATCAGCGGCACCCATGCCTGCCACGGCGCGCGGTACCATAGGGCGACATAAGGCGCGTTCGCCGCCGCGACGATCAGCCAAGTGAGCATTCCCAGCGACAGGGCCGAGTAGAGTGTCAGGAATCCACGCCTGCCGACCAGACCCACCAGCTTCGCACGAACCTTTGGCCGCATTGGCAGGCTGTGAGTGATAAAAAACGCCGCAAACGCGAGGGCAAACTCCAGCCAGCCCATTACGCCTTGCCTGGCTTTGCGCACAGCAGCAACGGGCCATAAAGAACCGCAAAGCCCCCGAACGCCCCTATCCAGAGCACCGCAGCAGCCTCGAGCAGCGGCAGATCGGGCCAGAGCGATGCGGCGACGCGCAGCGCGACCGAAGCGATCACCATACCATAGAGCGCCACCGTTCCAGGGCCAGCGACCAGCGCACGCCCGGTATGTCCCAGCGTGGCGCGCGTCATTACGGCCAGCGTCATCAGGCCGATCGCACCGGCCATCCACAGATGCTGTGCCGCGTCAGCGCCGATAGTTTCGGGAAACAGCGCCACCATACCCAGCGCCAGCGCGCCCAGCGGCAGGAAGGCGTAACCGGCATGCAGCACCAAAACCAGCGGCTCGGCACGCGTTCGCCACCCCCGCCAGCGGGCAAGGCGCACGAAATGCAGCGCGCCTATCGCCAGAAGGGCAATACCGGTTGTCCAGTCTTGGGGCCAGACCACCCATAGCCCCAGCGCCGCCAGCGTGATCAACAGCGTCACCTTGTCAAAGCGCTGCATCGGCGGCGCCGGACGGGCCGAATCGCCACGGCTGACCAACCAGTTGCGCGTAAAGCTGGGCACGACCCGGCCGCCGATCAGCGCGATCATCATGATCGCCGCCGCAAGGCCCAGGCGCAGGCCAGTCCCCTGCGCCGCATAGCGCCCCTGGGCCGCGTCCACGTAAAACATCGCGTTCGCCAGCGTGAACACTGCCAAGAGCGCCAGCACGGCAAGGTTTTTCCAGTTTCGACCCGCGACAATCTCGCGCAGGATAACGGCGCCCAAAAGCACGGGAAACGCCAGATCGATGGCTGCCACTGCCCCCCATGGCACGCCAGACGACAGCGCGACAGCGACGCGCCCAGCGAGCCAGAGAAGCGCCAGCGCGCCCAGACGCCAGCCAGTCACCGGCAGGCGCCCTGTCCAGTTCGGGACCGCCGTTAATAGAAAGCCCGCGATGATCGCGCCGAGTGCTGCAAACAGGAATTCATGCGCGTGCCACGACACCGGATCGAACCGCGTCGGCAAGGCAACCTGCCCCGACAGCATGAAAATCCATAGAATCATCGCGACGGCCGCCCATAGCGCTCCGCCCAAGAAAAATGGGCGAAACCCAAAGGATAGAAGCGCAGGCCCTGTCCAGGCGCGCATTCGCTGTGCTGTTCGTGCTGTCATGTCAGGCCTCTTGTGACGCTGTGGCGATATGTTTCAAAGGATGTTGCCACAAGGCATTATGCGTCTTGCTCCGTCGGAATGCTGGCCTTCTTGCTCCACTCTTCGCCCAGATAAGGCACGGGGCACCTGCCCTCCTGCTGCGGCAGGCCCAAGCTAAGCCCCCGCCCGATCCGATGCGCCAGCGCGGACCATGCCTGCGCCAGAGGTTGGGGCAACTCCTGATCCAGCACCATATCAAACAGTGACAGCCAGACAGGAAAATGCGCAGTTTTGACGTTGCCGGCTGTTCTATGAACCTGCATCGGGTTGCCGTCATAACAGCGCCGCAGCAACAGCGCATTGCGCCAAAAGCGTCCGATCTTTTCCTCGTGCGCAGGCCAGTCTTGGACATGCGCGGCAAAGACCGGACCCAGCGCGGGATGCGCGCGCACACGCCCATAGAACTGCGCAACGACCCGGTCGATTTGCGCGTCGGTGACGGGAATACGGGGCGGCAGGGTCATAAAAAGACGATCCAAAGGACGATCAGGCTGACCACGAGATAGAAAAGCGTGTTGATCATCCAGCGGATGAGGCCTGCATCCGCCTCAGGATCGACCCCCAAGCGTTCACATACCTTGGTCCCCGGCCACAAAATTATTTCTGACGGTGTCATGGCAAGACTCCATAATGAGTATTTTAAGTGCGCATTATATACCGCTTCAAATTGCGCATTGTAAATGCTAATTTGACACGCATGCAGATAGATAAATTCACCGACTATGCATTGCGCGTTCTGATGACGCTGGCAGTTCGCGCCCCACAGCGGATTCCCACATCCGAAATTGCGGCGACCTTCGGGCTGTCGGAAAATCACCTGTCCAAGGTCGCCACCCGGCTGGCGCGCGAAGGGTTTGTCCACTCGGAACGGGGTCGCGGTGGTGGATTGACCTTGGCGCGCCCGGCAGATCAAATCGTGGTCGGCGCCGTGGTTCGGGCCATGAAACGCGACGATCCGGTAGTCGAGTGTTTCGGTGCCAACACAACCTGCCTTATCCTGCCCGCATGCGGTCTGCGCAATCCATTGGCAGAAGCACAGGAAGCATTCTATGCCGCACTCGATCGCTACACCCTCACCGACGTGACCCGCCCTCACCGCGCACTCAAAGCAGTGCTGGATGCGTGATTGATAGAGCGTGACAGGGCTCCTGTGTGAGTTCTGCGAAACGCCGAAGACGATTTACCCGACGCGCGGTGGGACGTTTCGGTGCGATGGGCCTTTTAAACAAGGTGGACATAAAAGCCATCTCTGCGATTTTGCGTCTTGAAACGATTGCTTGCTGAATATCAGCGTATTCGCTGAACGACCCCGCGCCTGCAACCGGTCCCGTTGGTGTTTAAATCAAGGCTGTATACCAAGTTGTCTGTTTTCAAGGCATCGGATAGGCTGAGGATTGAGTGCCATCACTTTAGAATAAAATCGGAGAGTTTTATCATGACACGCAAAACTATTGTCAAGTTCGGTAAGGTCGAGAACGCCGATGCAAACGACTTGCCGGGATGGGTGGTGGTCGAAGGAAAACCGACGATGAAGACCGCCGTCCAGCACAAGACTGAAGACGGAAAAATTCTCTCGGGAACGTGGCAGGCGACTGTCGGAACTTATCACGCGACCTACACGGATTATGAATTTGTTCATATGATTTCGGGTCGTATCGTCATCACGCCGGACGGCGGTGAGGCGGTCGAGGTAGGGCCCGGCGATGCCTTTGTCATCGAAGCAGACTTCAAGGGCACTTGGAAGATCGTCGAGCCGGTGACGAAGCATTTCGTAATCGCCTTGTGAGCACAAGAATGTAACTTGCAAAGGGCGCCAAGCGATATTGTCAGGCGTTGCAGGCGTCGTGATCGCGCACAGATTCTTTATTTGTGCAGCTTGTTCACGACTGGAAATATGCGACGGGCGCACCCTTGGGGATGTGCCTTCGCACCTTTTATATTTCCGTTTCTGCGGTATATCCAATGGGCAGATTATGGATCATTCAATTGGCCAAATCGAAAGTTCACTAAATATATCTACGATCTGCACCGAAATTCAATCCCGCTTCCCAAAGAAACTTGTGGGCGAACTTTTTCCGTATTTCCGTGAAGCTTTCAGCCCGTCTATAGAGACGTACGATTCTGTATAATTTTGTGCCAATTTCCTCGCGGGTATTGCATTTTTAGACTGCCGTTTTACAGATGTTTGCACCGCTGCCAGTGAGCGTATCTTGATCCCTTGCACATCGTTCGACAATCGGCCTGACCCGGCGTCGCCGCATCAGGCGCATGGGTCGCCGGACATTGATCACTGGAATCAGATCGCCGTGGCGTCGCCGCCCTTGAGGTGCAGCATCTGCCGCGCCTCCTGCGGTGTGGCGACGGTGCGTCCCAGATCCTCGACGATGCGGCGGATTTTGCGCACCTGCTCGGCATTGGTTTTCGCCAGCGTCCCGCGCGAGATCATCAGCGAATCCTCCAGCCCGACCCGCACATGTCCGCCAAGGATTGCCGACATCGTGATCAGTGGCATCTGGTGTCGGCCAGCGGCCAGCACCGAGAAGGTGTAGCTGTCGCCAAACAGCTTGTCGGCGATCGCCTTCATATGCGTCAGGTTCTCGGGGTCCGGTCCGATGCCGCCCAACACGCCGAACACGAACTGGATAAAGAGCGGCGCCTTGACCAGCCCGCGATCCACGAAATGCTTGAGCATGTAGAGATGCCCAACCTCGTAGCACTCGAATTCGAACCGCGCGCCGCGCTTGTCGCCCATCTCATGCAGCACATGCGCCATGTCGCGCGGCGTATTCTTGAAAATCAGATCGTCGGAATTCTCGAGAAACGGCTTTTCCCAGTCGTATTTCCATTCCGTGATCCGCTCGGCTGCCGGGTAGAGCGCAAAGTTCATACTGCCCATGTTGAGCGAGCACATCTCCGGCTCGGCCTGCATCGGCGCGGCAAGCCGCTGCTCCAGCGTCATGGTGGCGCTGCCGCCGGTCGTCAGGTTCAGCACCGCGTCGCAATTTTGGTGGATGCGCGGCAGGAAGGCGTTGAAATGCTGAGGGTCAGCGGACGGGCGCCCATCCTTGGGGTCGCGCGCATGCAGGTGCAGGATCGCCGCGCCCGCCTCGGCGGCGCCAATGGAATGCTCGGTGATCTCATCCGCCGTGATCGGCAGATAGGGCGACATCGAGGGCGTGTGGATGGACCCGGTGATCGCGCAGGTGATGATGATTTTCGACATATGCTACTCCGCCGCCAGCTTGGGTATTTCGGCCATGAATTGCGCCAGCGAGCGGTCGAGCATATCTGTCATCTCGTCCAGTTGCGCCTCGGTCACGATCATCGGCGGGCAGACGAGAAAATGATCGCCAGACGCGCCGCCCCGTGTGCGGCGCGAATAGATGATCAGGCCGTTGTCATAGGCGATATCGACAAGGCGAGAATGAGCGTTGAGGCCCTTTGGCAGCGGCTCTTTGGTGGCGCGATCCGCCATCAGCTCGAACGCGGTCAACAGGCCCTTGCCCCGCACGTCACCGATCAATGGGTAACGCTGCATCAGACCGCGCAGCCGCTCGGCCAGCTTGTCACCCATGCGGGCGGCATTGGCGACCATGTCCTGACGTGCAATCTCGTCCAGAACGGCGCTGCCTGCCGCGCAGGCCAGCGGATTGCCCGCATAGGTGAACCCGTGGATAAAGCCGCCCGCCTCCATCACCGCCTCGACCATGTCGTCGCGCGCTATCATGGCACCCAGCGGCGCGTAACCTGCCCCGAAACCTTTCGAAAGGCAGATGAGGTCCGGCGCAGTTCCCCAATGTTCGGCGCCAAAAAACGCGCCAGTGCGCCCGCCGCCCGTCATCACCTCGTCATGGATCAGCAGCACGCCGTATTCGTCGCAAATCTCGCGGATGCGCTGCATGTAGCCCGCAGGCGGGACCAGCGCACCGGTGGAGGCGCCGCCGACAGGCTCGACGATAAAGGCCATGACGGTTTCCGGCCCCTCGTCGAGGATCTTCTGCTCCAGCATGTTCGCATAATGCAGTCCGGTCGCCTTATCCTCGGGGTCCAGCCCATCGAGATATGCGCGCGGCGCGGGGATTTTTGGCATCCGCTGCATCATCGGATCGAACGGCGCGGTCATGGTGGACATGCCGGTGATCGCCAGTGCGCCGAGGGTGCAACCGTGATAGCTGGGAAAGCGGGAAATCACCTTGAAGCGCTGTGCCTGACCTTGGGTCAGCACGTATTGGCGCGCCAGTTTCAGCGCGCTTTCCACTGCCTCGGACCCGCCGGAGACAAAGAACACCTTTTTCAGATGCTCAGGCGTCAGCGCCACGATCTTCTGCGCCAGTTCCTCGGATGCCTCGGTCTGGAAATGCAGGCGGTACCCAAACGTCGATTTCTCCATCTGCGCGCGCATGGCGTCCAGCACGGCGGGGTTCGAGTGGCCGATATTTGACACCATCGCGCCGGACGAACCGTCGATGTAACGCTTGCCCGACACGTCATACATATAGATGCCGTCCGCCCGGTCCAGAACGGGCCGGGGCGATTTGGTCTGATAGAACAGGTTCGACATTTTGGCGCCTATCTAGCGGCTGAGATGTTTGCGCAGGAAGTTTTTGGTGCGCTCTTCGCGGGGGTTCTTAAAAATCACGTCCGGCGGACCCTCTTCGACCACCACGCCCTGATCCATAAACAGAACGCGATCGCAGACGCTGGCCGCGAAATCCATCTCGTGCGTGACGATGATCATCGTCATGTGTTCCTCGGCCAGTTTTTTCATCACCAGGTTCACCTCCTCGACCAGCTCCGGGTCGAGGGCCGATGTCGCCTCGTCAAACAGCATGACCTTGGGCTTCATCGCCAGCGCGCGCGCGATAGCGACGCGCTGCTTCTGACCGCCCGACAGGCGCGAAGGGAAAACATCAATCTTTTCCGACAGGCCTACCTTGGCCAGCTGCTCTTCGGCCAGCTTGTTCGCGTCGGCTGTGGACATACCCTTTAGCATCTTGGGCGCCAGCGTGATGTTGTCGCGCACGTTCAGATGCGGGAACAGGTTAAAGTGCTGGAACACCATGCCGATGTCCTGGCGAACTTGGTTAACGTGCTTTTCATACTGGCGGTGCGACAGCTTCTTGTTGATCTGCACGCCCTCCAGCCAAACCTCGCCGGCACTCAGCGGATCAAGCTCGTTGATCGCGCGCAGAAGCGTCGATTTGCCAGACCCCGAGGGGCCGATGATGGCGACGATCTGGCCGCGCTCGACGGTCAGATTGATGTCCTTGAGCACTTCCAGCGCGCCAAAGCTTTTGGCGGCGTGGCGGATGTCGATAAAGGGGGTGTCGGTCATGAATTGGCTCTCCTTAGCGCGAAGCCGCGATGCGACGCTCAAGGCGGCGCAATCCGGCCTCAAGGCACAGGTTGATGACATAATAGCAGGCGGCGGCGGCGATGTAGAATTCGAACGGGCGGTAGGTGCGGCTGATCGCCTGCTGTGCGGCAAGCGTCAGCTCGGCCACGCCGATGACCGAGACCAGTGCGGAATCCTTGAGCAAAGCGATCATGTTGTTGCCCATGGGTGGGATCACCGCATGGACGGCCTGCGGGATCACGATGCGGTACAGCGTCTGAGCGCGCGACAAGCCCAGCGTGCGTGCGCCCTCGTATTGCCCCTTGTCGACCGCAAGGATCGACGCCTGTATCAGCTCGGAATTATAGACCGCGAAGTGCAGGCCAAGGCCAATAACACCGGCGACAAAAGCTGGCAGGTCGATGCCGATCTGGATCAGGCCAAAGTAGATCAGGAACAGTTGCAACAGCAGCGGCGTACCCATAAAGAGCCACGCGAACAGGCGGAACGGCAGGCGAATGACCCAATGGCCATATAACGCAATAACCGCGAACACGATACCGCCGAAAAAGCTGAGCAACCCTGCGCCAACGGTGATGGCAATAGTCCAGCCCATGCCCAGTAAAAGGACGCTGAAATATTCGGGGACGACCGTGAAATCAAGACCCATGATGGCCTCCTGTCAGTGCGGTGTTGGGGGTTTGGTGGCTCATGATATCTGCGCCCTGCGATCCAGCCACTTGATGCCGGTCCCCGCGATATAAATGATGATCATGTAGAGGATGCCCGCGATCAGGAACATCTCGAACGGCTTGTAGGTCGACCCGATAAAGCGCTGTGCGGTATAGGTCAGCTCGATCACCGAAATCGGCGCGACGAGGGCGGTGCCCTTGATCAGCGCGTTGATGTTGACGCCCAGCGGGCGGATCATCAGGCGCGCGGCCTGCGGCAGGATCACCTTGCGCATGGTCTGCCAGCGGCTCATCCCCAACGTGCGCGACGCCTCGCTCTGGCCGCGATCGACGGAAACAATGGCACCGCGGATTGTCTCGGTCATGTAGGCGCCAATATTGACCCCGAGGGCGATGGTGCCGGCCGCGAAGGCATCCAGCTGGATGCCGACCTGCGGCCCGCCGAAATAGAGGAGGAAGATCTGGATCAGCGCGGGTGTGCCGCGAAAGAGGCTGACATAGGCGGCAGCGAGCCAGCGGACCGGCGCCAGCCGCGACAGGCGTGCCGCCGCGCCCAGCGTGCCGCAGGTGAGGCCCAGAATACAGGTCAGCACAGAGAGCTGAATGGTGACGTATGCCGCCTCGATAAAGAACGGATAGACGCGCAGGATCAGGTCGATATCCAAGGGCAGTCTCCTGGGTTCGGGGCGCGGCCGCGCCGTCAGTGGTGGTCCTTGCGCTCCAACAGAGGCAAGGCGCGGATTTCTCGGATGAGCGCGGTCGTTTCCTCAATGGCCGCGTTCAGGAATTTCTCGCCGTTCTCGGGCGTGGCGACACTGGGATCGCCCATGGTGCCGTCCGGCGACACTTCGGACCACCAGCGCATCAGCATCGCGCCGCCGCCCCTGCCCGCCAGATCGAGATTGAAGAATTTCGACTGAGGATCGTGCAGGTTTTGCGTCACGGATTTTTCCAGATGAACCCGCTCGGGATGCAGGTGCATATACATCGCTGCCTCGAATTCGCCTGCATGGGCGATACCGCCCAACTCGGACTCGCGGATTTCATTGATCCTGTCTGACATCAGGTTCCAGTAAGAGGCCGAGACACAGATGATGCCGGTCTCAATCACCGTCTTGCGCGCGGCGAGGTCCAGAACCGGATGGTTCGAGCCGTGCGAGTTCAGCAAGAGGATGCGGCGAAACCCGTGATGCGCCAACGATTTAGTCACGTCGGTGACAAAGGCGATCAGCGTTTCGGGCTGTATCCAGATGACGCCCGGAAAATCCTTGTGATGCTCGTTAAAGCCGTATGGGATCGGCGGCATCACCAGCACCTCGTCGGGTGCAGCCGCAGCAACCCCTTCGGCAACCGCCATTCCCAGCACCGTGTCGGTATCCAGCGGCATGTGCGGGCCATGGTCCTCGGTCGCGGAAACGGACAGGATCACGACGCGATCCTTGTCGGCATCGCGCACGTCCTCCCATGTCAGATGTCCGTATGTAGTGCTCAAACCTGCCGCCTCGATGAGTGCGCCAGACCCGCCACGAAAGGCGGCGGGCCTGCCTGGTCTTTGGTCAGATCAGCGGATGTCGCTGCCGACCCATTTATTTGCGATCTCCATGTAAGTGCCGTCCTCCATCATGTCGTCCAGCGCCTTTTGCATGGCCGCGGCCAGATCGGGGTTGTTCTCGCGGATGGCAATACCCGCCGGAAGCGGCTCGGCTGTGTCGTCCGCGATCTCGGCCAGATCGTACTGCCCGCTCTTCATGGCCAGGATGACAGGGATCCTGTCATTCACAATGACGTCGACACGCCCGTTGGTCAGCTCCAGCAGCAACTCGGGCAGGCCCTTGTAGGTCTTGATGTTATAGCCCTGATCGCTTGCCCATTCCTCATTGGTCTCGCCCAGCGTGACGCCGACCACCGCATCGTCCAGCTGTTCGATCGTCGTGATGGGCGAGCCTGCGACGGTAAAGATCGCCCGCTTGGTGGTGTAGTAGGGGCCGACGAAATCGATGACCTTGTCACGCTCCTCGGTGATGGACATCGAGCCCACGACGGCGTCGTACTTGTTGGCCAGCAGGCCGCCGATGATGCCGTCCCACGCGGTGGTGACGATCTCGGTCTCAAGGCCCATACGCTTGGCGATTTCGGCGCCGATGGCCGGATCGAACCCGACAACCTCGTTGGATTCGTTCACAAAGTTAAAGGGCGGATACTGGCCCGTCATCGCGATCTTGAGCACGCCGCGCTCTTTGATGCCTTCCAGCTCGTCCGCAGCGGCAGGGCCTGCGATCATCGCGGCGGCCGCGAGGGCAGTGGTCGCCAGGAACGTGCGGCGGATCATGCTTGTCGTGTTGGTCATGTTTTGGTTTCTCCCTTGGTTTTTTTGTCGCATCAGACTACCGGGGCGGGTGCAGCGCACTACGCCACATCCGCCCCGGCGGTCTGGTCTGCTGAAATGTTTGCACAGGGGCCAATCATCGTGCAACTAAATAAAAGAAATACGATGGATTACTCAAATCTATGACACGTCCTTACGAGCAGCGCTTTGCCTGGAACCTCGACTGGAACCTTCTGCGCACCTTCATGGTGCTGGTAGACGAGGGCGGCATCACGCCTGCTGCGACCTTTCTGGGGCTGAAACAGCCGACGATATCCTCGGCGCTCAAGCGGCTTGAGGCGCAGGTGGGCCGCCGGCTGATCAACCGCTCGTCGACGCATTTCAGTGTGACGCCGCTGGGCGAGGTTCTATACCGCGAGGCCTGCACGATATTCGGCACGGTCATGCAACTGCCCACCCTGCTGGACGGGGCCGAGGACAAGGTGACGGGCCATGTCGCCATCGCGCTGGCCAGCCACGTCATCAGCCCGCATCTGGACGCGGTTTTGGAGCGGTTCAATACCCAGCACCCCGACGTCACCTACAGCCTGTCCATCGCCGAAAGCGAAGACGTGATCGGGCGCGTTGCGCATAACCGCGTGTCCTTTGGCATCTGCCTCGTGTCGCACCCGGCGCCCAAGCTGGAATACCGTGTGCTCTATCGCGAGTATTTTGGCCATTACTGCGGGCCGGGCCATCGTCTGTTCGGAAAATCGGGGCTGAAGCTGCGCGATCTGCGCGGCGAGCAGGCGGTGTCGTTCCAGACAGATACCGCCGCCGGCCCCCTGTTCGAACTGGCCCGCCTGCGCAGGCAAGCCGAAATGCGTCCCGACCTCAAGGGCGTGTCGTCCAGCTTGTCAGAAGTGCGGCGCATGATCATGACCAATGTCGGCATCGGCGCGCTGCCTGTCCATATCGCCGCGCGCGATGTTGCGGCCGGGCGCCTGTGGCAGTTGCCGCCCGAAACGGGCCTGCCCGCCATCGACATCCAGATAGTGTCGAACCCGGCACGCACACTAAATCGCGCCGAAGCGGTGTTGACCGATATGCTGATCCGTGAGATCGCCGAGGTGCCGCTGAGTGAGCGGTCGTATTCATAGCGCACGGGGGCGCTGCCGGATCATGCCCGGCGTTGACACTGCCCACCCCCGGCCTACTACTCCATAAGCTATGACGCGCACACGATGATCCGGGGAATATCCACATGAGCACGAAAACGCTGCTGCTGACCGGCGCCAGCCGGGGCATCGGCCACGCGACGGTCAAGGCGTTTCAGGCCGCAGGCTGGCGGGTGCTGACCGTCTCACGCACCGCCTTTGACACGCGCTGCCCATGGCACGCGGGCGCGACCGACCATTTTCAGGGCGATCTGGCCGACGCAGCGGCCCGCGCCGATCTGGTCGCCCGCGTGCGCGGGACGCTGGGCGACGAGGGGCTGGGTGCCATCGTCAATAATGCTGGCATCTCACCCAAGGGGGATGGCGGCGCGCGGCTGGGCATCGCCGGCACGGACGACGAAACGTGGCACCACGTCATGAGCGTCAACCTGATCGGCCCCGCCGCCCTCATGCGCGATCTGCTGCCCGAACTGGAGGTGGCCAAGGGCTGCGTCGTCAATGTCGGCTCGATCGTCGGCTCGCGCGTGCATCCCTTTGCGGGGGCGGCCTATGCCTGCTCCAAGGCCGCGCTGGCAGCGCTGACCCGCGAGGCAGCGGCCGAATTCGGCCCGCGCGGTATCCGCACCAACATGGTGACACCCGGCGAAATCGAAACCGAGATCCTGTCGCCCGGCACCGAAGAGATCACCCGCACCATCCCCCTGCGCCGCCTCGGGCAGTCCGAAGAGGTCGCGCGCGTGGTGCTTTTCCTCTGCTCGGGGCAGGCATCCTACGTTAACGGCGCGTCCATCGACGTCAACGGCGGCCAACACGTCTAAAGCGTTCTGCGTTTTTTGCAAATCCAGCGAAAGCAGAGAGCGCCCGCGCGCCTTCAATGTCGTGGGCGTTTTGCAAATAATATTTTACTCAGCTTTAGTGCAAAACGCTTTAACGGCTCAGCGCCGCCAGCATGTCGTCGAGGTTTGCGCAGGGATATGCGCCCGCCTCGCGGATTTGCGCGCTCACATCGACCGGCAGGCTTGAATTTGAATCCTGCGGAATCTCGTTCAGTTTGCCGCCCATCAACACCGGCAATTCCACGCCCCGCGCCGCCAGCTCGGCGATGACGGCGCGCGCATAGCCCAGCCCAATGCCGTTATAGGTGCTGACGGCGATGGCATCGGCCCCGGTTTCCAGCGCCCGCGCGACCATCACCTCAGCGTCGATTGCGACACCGGCCTCCAGCACTTCGACGCCCAGCCCCTCCAGCGCGCGGCGCACCAGATAGGCGCCATGCTCATGCACATCCGTCGTACCCAGCGCCACGCGCCGATGCGCGAGGGCCGCGCCGGTCTGCCTGCGCACCCATGCGCCCGCCATCTCGTCCAGCTCTTCGGCCCAGTCGGCGGCGACCAGCGGCGCGCGCCGCGCACCCTCCATCGGCCCCGCGCCCCACAGCGCCTCCATTCGCCGCGCGCCCAGCCGCCGTATTGCCAGCATCAGCGCTGCGGGATCGCCAGTATCGACGCCTCGCTCGGCCAGCCCGCGCAAGGCGGCCTCGGCAAAGGCCCGCCCGCCCGCAATCAGCCGATCAGCCATCTGGGCGATCAATACGTTGTCGCGCACAGCGGCATGTCCCGGCGCGTGATCGGCAAGCCGCGCGGCAAAAAGCTGGGCGTCGAGGATCTCATCAACATCGGGGATGCGGACATTCTCGGTCACCGGTACCGGATTGACCGCATGGCCCGAATGATGTTCATGCAATGCCGCAAGATCGACCAACAAGTAATTGGCAAGGCTTGCATAATTTGCAGCCGGCCCACCCTGATACGCCACCGTGTTGCCAAAGATCATCGTGCCGGGCGTGTCCGTCTCGCGCGCCAGCGCCGCCTGAAACGCCGCCCGCGTCAGCGGAGCCGAGAAGTGGTGGCCAAAGCAGAACGATGCCGATGCGCCAATCAGATCCTCAACGATATGCTTTTCAATCAGCATCATGCCAAAAGCCGACGTCATGTCGAGGAAAAGCCCCGCAAATCCGTCGTCCAGATTGGAGTGCACCAATATCTCGGCCTCTTGTGCCGCGATCAGGCCCAGCGCGCGCAACGTCGCTTCGGTGGTCGCCACATCGTCGTCCCAGTATGGCAAGCGAAAGCTGAAATACTGCCCCAGATTGCCGATGGCCGTGGCCCCTGCGGCGATGGCGGCGCAGGTATTCTCCAGCGCGCCGGGAAGGCCCAGCATAAAGTCACCGAAATGCGCCGCGGCGGGGCTGGCCTGTGTGATGCGCCCAAAATCCTCCGGCCCACTCAGCACGATCCCGGTGCCGCGCGTCGCGCCCTTACGCCGGTCCTGAGGATAGCCCATCGTCCAGTCCAGCGTCACGCCAAAGCGGTCGATGCGCACGCCCTTGTCCGCTGCGCGCCCGTGCAGTTCGCCCATCGCGCTTACCGTCCGGTCAATGCTGCGAAATCCGATATGCGCATGCTGCATCATGCGCCCATCGGCCATGGCGCGACGTTTATAGTCGGCCTCTGACGCGACCCCTTCGCTGTCCAGAAACAGTGACCGTCCCAGTTGCCAGTCCCGGGCCATGCCCCGCCCTTCGGCCAGCAACTCGCGCCCGGGCGCAAGCGCCGGATCAGTCAGGATCGGATCGCCGGTGGTCCACATCTCGTTCATCGCGTCACCGCCAGCCTCTTGCCACCATGCCCATCTGTGCAAGTATGGCCCGAAATAACACGTATCGCGAAAGGAATTGCATGAAACTCGGCATCATTGGCGTCGGACATCTGGCGGTGTCGATCCTCCAAGGACTGATGCGGGCGGGTCATGCGCCCAGCGATATCCTGCTGTCGCCGCGCGGGCACGGCCCGCAAATGGCGCGCGTCCATGGCTTTGGTCAGGCCGACAGCAACGCCCAGATCGTACGCGAGAGCGACATCATCCTTGTGGCCGTGCGCCCTGATGACGCCCCGAGCGCCGTGGTCGACCTGCCGTGGCGCGCGGGCCAAATCATGCTGAGCGCCTGCGCGGGCGTGCCACTGGCGGCCTATAACATCGGTGCGGCCACGCCCATGCGCATCATGCCAATCACGGCGGCCAAACTGTGCGCAAGCCCGACGCTCGCCTATCCCGACCTGCCCACAGCGCGCCCCTTGCTGGAGGCGATTGGCACCGTGATCCCGCTGCGCAGCGAGGCCGAATTTGAGGCCGCGACCGTCTCGGCGGCGATGTATGGCTGGGCGCAGGCGCTGATCCGCACGGGCGCTGACTGGACCGCGGCCCAAGGCATGGACGCGGCTGAGGCGCGCCAACTGGTTGCGCGCACATTCACCGCCGCAGGCCGCATGATCGCCGAAGAGGACGCCGTGATGGAGGATATCCTTGCCAGCCTCTGCACCCCCGGCGGCATCACCCGCGCGGGCCTCGACCACCTCGAGGCGACAGGCGTTCCCTCCGCGTGGGAGGGAGCGTGCAATCTGGTCCTGCGGAGGTTGCAGGGCTAGCGCCGCCACCTCACGCAGGCACACCGCTGTGCCCGATCTCGAAATTATTGCCTGCCCGATCTTGGCCACTGACCAGATGCAGGGGCCGCGTGCCATAGCCCTGACTGGGATGTTTCTTGCCAATCTCGGCGCCCCATGCGTGATCGTAAAACGACGTCGCCGGCATCAGCCGCACGATAAAGGCGGCGCGACGATGATCGGTGTGGTTCGCCTTGGAGCCGTGGATCATGTAAACGTCATGGAACGACACCTGCCCGGCCTTCAGGATCAGCGGCTCGGCCTCGCCCTCGTCAAAATGCTTGGAATCGCAGACGAGGTTGATCGTCTTGTTATCCCCCTCCTGCCATGAATGACTGAACAGCTCATGCGCCTTGTGCGAGCCGGGAATAAAGGTCATCGGCCCATTCTCGGGCGTCACATCATCCAGCGGAATCCACATCGTCAGCGTTTCCAGCGGCTTGATCGGGTAGTAGCCACCATCCTGATGCCACGGCGTCTCCTTGCCGTTGCGCGGTGGCTTGCCGAACAGAGTCGTGCCCCAGAGGATGATGTCATCGCCGATCAGCTGGCGAGCCGTCTCCATCAGCTTGGGGTGCGTGGCGAATTCGAGGAACTTCTCGCTACCCTTCACCCCCATCGAGCCACCGCTGACCTGATGCGGCGCCAGAATGATGTCGGACCCGATATCGGGGTTGCGCGCCAGCAGCGCCTCGTATTCGGCGCGCATCTCGGCGATCAGTTCGGGCGGGAATTCCCAGTCGGGGATGATCCAGCCCCTCTCGTGATATTCCGCGACTTGCGCCGCACTCAATGGGCCTGTGGTCTCGCTGGTCATGGCATTTCCTCTCAAAGCGGTGGCGTGGCGGTCTGGCCGCTCTCTGCACGAGAGGATCGGCGCGCCGCCGCCAACCTGTCAAGCAGCAAGATCCACGGGACGACGCAAGTTGCACAGCCTCAGGCTTTACTTGGTCAAAAAATCCAAGTTCGCACTCTCGGCCCGCGCTCAGCCTTTCAGACGCGTGCGGCAGAGCTCGGCAAAACGCTCGGCGGCGGGCGACAGGCTGCGCCCGGTGCGATGCGCCAACACAATTCCGCTGGCCTTTGGTGCGCCTGCCAAGGGTCGTGTGACCAGCGCCTTGCCGTCATAGCTCATCGGCGATGCGGGCTTGGTCGACAGTAGCGCATAGCCCATGCCGTGACCGACCATCGCGCGCACCATTTCCAGCGACGGTGTGCGGTGTGCAACCTTAGGGGTCACGCCGGCATCGGTCATCAGCCCGGTGAAATAATCGCGGCTGGGATCGACGTCTAGCAGGATCAGCGGCTCATCCGCCAGATCCTGGGGCGACACCTCGCGCCGTGCGGCCAAGGCGTGCCCCTCGGGCAGCAGCACGTAGGGCTCGAGCGACGTCAACAACTCGGTCGTCAGTCCGTCGCCCAGCGCCATGTCATAAAGCAGAGCGATCTCGCTCTCGCCCGAGGCAAGGCTTTCGCGGATGCGGCGATGGTCGCCCTCGATCAGTTTGACGTTCAGATCCGCCGCGTCATCCAGAAGCTGGGGCATCATGAACGGGCCGAAGGTCTGGAAACACCCCACCGTCACCTTGGCCGCGCTGGCCTCGGCGGCCAGTTTCAGCGTGCTGGTCCCCTCAATC
>RCMY010001622.1_pt1 | contig 22763 bp, 23 predicted proteins | sample 2041341 | NCBI WGS metagenome assembly RCMY01 (sample SAMN09708234, study PRJNA481090) | Marine sediment metagenome, whole genome shotgun sequencing project.
GGCCGCCAGCGCGCCTGCTGGTTCTGTCGGTAAAAATCCGGCACCCAGCCGCGCCGCGCGACAGGCCAGCGTCTCCAGGTCGACACCAGAGACGCTTACCGAACCTATTGATGAGCGCGCTGCAGCTAGAGCTGCTGAGGCGGCAGCGAAGAAAAGCATAGAAGACGGTTTACTCAGCTTGTATAAATCGAATCTGCTAAAACGTGTGTACGGCTACGTGATCTATCCCTCCCGCGCCATTGATCGCAATCAAGAAGGTACTGTCGTACTGCAGGTCAAGATCAATCGCAAAGGCAAGGTACTTAGCATCAGCAACGACGAGCCATCGAGATACCGTTTGCTCAACAGCGCCGCGACCAAGGCTGTCAAAAAAGCCAGCCCGTTCCCAGCTCCTCCCAGCAAACTTAAAGGCAAAACGTTCGACCTTGAGTTTCCAATCGTTTTCAGGATACCGCGTTAGTGCAGCAATGCGAGACGCTCTTCAATAATTCGCTCGATACCGCCGCGTTCCATCTCGGAGCGGTCAGTCAGCACATGCACCTGAATGCGATGTAAATGCAGCATTGGCATCCGTGCTTCAAACTCGCGCAAGTCGCCTTTCATCAGCACCGGCAGAAAGCGCCGTCCTTCCGGAAAACGCTGATTAATTAACTGCAGCCCTTTCTGCAGGGGTACAGCTTTGGTTTTTTTGCTGCCATCTGGCGCGCGCACCGGCACAGTGATGTGCAGACCCTCGCGGCCAACCATGGCGCCGGGGATAATGTTCAGCCCGGTCGGCGTTACGGCGGCATTTAGTATATTAAAGTAAGTATCGTGGTAGGCGTGCGGGTCGGGTAACACTACCATTTTGCGGTTACGGTCTTCCGGAAAAAAAACCGAGTAATTCGTATACAGCTGCTCCACCGAATTCGAGAAGATGCACAGTTTATTTTCAAACAGTTTGATGAACTCGGCCGCCTGCTTCTGTTGCTTGAAGCGATCGAGATCCCACACCAGATCCTTGTTGTCATCAGATGTACCCATGTGACTTTCCCAGGTAACAACGCACTCCGTTGCGCCAAAGTTTAATTGTTAGTTTTTTATAGCTTACTCAGAACGTTAGAATAGATAGTTTCAGCAATAAAGCAAGCAGACGCCTGCTGCCCGGCCGCTAGACTCCGATATTACTCAGCGTGTTCATGATACTGCGCAGCACACCGCTTAGCGCGGGATGCGAGTTTTCAAAACGCGCCAGCGCTACCTCAAGCTGTTCATTTAGTGCTCGGTGGTGATCGCTACTTACCGCATGCGCTTCGATGTCAGCTACCAGCTGGTCAAGTTTGCCGCGCTCCTCGGCTGACAGGCCGTCTAGCTGTGCGAGTTCGCTGCGCAATTTGATTACGTCTTGCTGTATCGGTTCCTGCACGGTGGTATTACCTCTTGCTACGTTTTAAATTGACGTTGGTTTGCCAATAGTCGTTTAACCGACCTGATACGGCACAATTTTCAGCATAAACCAGTCTCAATCTAACACGCAACCAGCTGAACAGTGCCTGCGAGCCGCATTTGTAGGGGATATTGCACGCGTGCCTGCACAATCGGCATTCGTGCCGCGCGGCGCAGCTTACAGTTTTTCAACGACGAGTGGCGCACCGTCAGCCGGTTTCGGCAGCGGTATGGTCTGCATCTTGCCTGAGGCGTGGTCGGCCAGGCGGAACTTGTAGCGGTTGAGAAACAGGAACAAAAACAACTTCGCATTCATAATCGCGAAGTGCATACCTATGCATTTATGCGCACCGCCACCGAATGGCGTATAGGCAAAGGCATGGCGCTTATGCTCGGCGCGGTCTTCGCTAAAGCGGTCCGGGTCGAAGGTGGTTGGCTCGCTCCAGTATTCGGGCATAAAATGGCTGAAGCTCGGCACGCTGCAGACCTGCGTATACGCCGGAATGGCGTAGCCATCTATCTCGATAGCGCAGGTGGTGCTGCGCAACTGCAAAGGTGCTGAAGGGTGCATACGCAGACTTTCTTTAAAAATTCTGTCGAGTACGTCCAGCTGGTCAAGATCATCGTAGGCAAGCGTCGCTCTGCCCAGCGCCTGGCATTCAGCACGCGCCCTGTTCTGTAACTCGGTGTCGCGGCCAAGGTAGTACATGACATGCGACAACGCGCTGGTAGTGGTGTCATGCGCAGCAAACAGCAGGAAGTTGGCATGCTGAATAATTTCATCATCGCTGAAATAGCTGCCGTCGTCTTTCTGCGCATTGCACATGTGGGTGAGCATATCGCTGCCATCACTGCCGCGGCGACCAGGAATCAGCGCCGCGATACTCGCTTCCAGCGTGCGCCGGGCACGCATACCTTTATGATATTTAAAGCCCGGCAACTTGACTCGAAATAGACCCATTTGGCCATCGACAATATCCAGAAAAGCCTGCGTCAAACACTCGGTCTCGTTGCTGCTGCTGGTCACGCCGAAGAAAAGCTCCGACGCCGTATCTAGCAGCAGGCGTTTAATATGGGGAAAAAAAACGAACTGATCGTGATACTGCCAGCGCTGGTCTATATCGCGCAGGATGATAGGCATCATCATATCGACATAAGTACGCATTGCAGCGGTTTTAAAACTGGTCTGCAAAATGCGTCGCTGTACGCGGTGTTCGTCGAAGTCGTAGGTTAACAGGCCGCGACCAAAAAAGGCCGTGATCGCATGCTCGTAGCCTTTTTCTACCGAAAACTCACGGTTTTTGTCTATCAACATGCGTTGCACGTTGTCTGGCCCAAGCAGCATGACCGCGTTGCTCAAGTGGGCGACGGCGAAACGCGATACCGGCCCAAACCGCGTGTAGTGGTCCTGCGCCAGCCCGGTGACGCTTTTTAGCATTGCCGGCAGGCGGCCTATCAGCGGATAGCCAAGATCACCCGGAATGTGTGCAAGTTCAGTACTGTCTGCGAATTGGTTATGGTTTTGCTTACTGGATGCCGTATTCATCATCATTTTCAACTGACCTGCTACAACGCACAGACAAAAAAGCCAGCACTGCGGCTGGCTTTTTAAGCGAAATAACTGGCAACCGCCAGCGACGGTATCGTTTCAGTTACGTGTCTTCTGTCGTCGTCAGCGAGACGCCACTGGCACCGGCTTCTTTCGCGGCGTCGATCACAGCGGCATACACTTCAGTTTTAGCCTTATTGTGCGCTTTCACAATCACAGCAGCTTTAGGCTCTTCAGCACGCATGCGCTCGATATTGGCGCGCACCGCGCGGATATCAATACGCCGGTCGTTCAACCAGATTTCGCCGCTGGCTGACACAGACACGACGATATTCTGAATATCAGATGGATCAGATTTCTGCGATTCCGGCCGATTGACCTCAAGCCCGGATTCTTTAACAAACGATGCCGTAACGATAAAGAAGATAAGCATGATAAAGACAACATCTAACATCGGCGTCAGATCAATTTCAGACTCATCGTCAGTGGAATGCCGTAAATGGTGCTTTTTTGCCATGATTGCTCTCTTACTTATTGCTTTTCAAGTGCGCAATCATAGCGCGCCCTATCACAGTTGCCTAGCGTTCTGCAGCAGTCATTTACTTTTTTCGGGCTATTTAAATTTAACATCTGAAAGTTGCATACCTGCCTCGATCTGCGCATTATTGTCGCCACAGCGCGAGACGGCGATGCTGTGTGAACAAGTCTGAAGCGAAATTAGGAGTAAAATGATGGATATTCTAAAAATGGGTGCTGATCTACTGGCACAAAAAATGGGTTCCTCCGGCGGCGGCAACAGTGCTATGCAAGACGCTATCGGTAACCTGCTGTCAAACGCCGACGGCAAACTTGATCTAGGCAGTATTGTCGCCGGACTACAGAAAAATGGCTTGGACAGTGTTGCCGCCTCCTGGCTTGGCGATGGTGACAACAAAGACATCTCTACGGACCAGGTGAAAGATTTATTCGGCTCTGCGCAGATAGAGCAGACGGCTCAAAAACTCAATACCGATGAAGACTCGGTGCTTAACAGCTTGAAAGACGTGTTGCCGCAACTGGTCGATAAGTCGAGCAGCGGTGGCTCCCTATTGGACTCGGTCGGCGGACTGGCAGGCTTGGCAGGCTTCGCTAAGAAGTTTCTCTAATTGCCCAGCCATAATCCCACCTGAAAAGTACCGCATAGAAATAAAGGGGCTAATTAATAGCCCCTTTTTTACGACCTACGCTCAGCCCGCATTACTGCGTTCACTGCGCGACAATGCGCACTATCCTCAACACCCGGCACAGCAATTTACTCTGCTGTTATTCTCTGACCGACGACAGCACCATGCGCCAGCATTCGGTTTTCTGCTCCAGGCTTAGCGCCGCCATTGCCGGACTGGTAGACGGCAAGCGCGCATATTGCAGCTGCGGCCAACGCTCGACTACCTGCGGCAGCACATGTTTGTTATACAATTGTTCGGCTTTGCCACCATTGAATACCACTTGCCGTAGCTGCGTATGGGTGGCGAAAAAGCCGACGAAATCATTCGCAGAGATCGATTTTTCGTCAATAGCCGAATCCAGACTGCCGGGCCGAAAACAAGCGGCCAGTACATCCCACACTGCGATACCATGCCGCTTTACCAGCGCCTGTTTTTCGGCGTAGGTCAGCTCATCCGGCACCTCGATAAGACGTTGCATAATTGGCCAAAAGGCGTTGCGCGGATGAGCATAATATTGCTGTTGCTTTAAGGAAGCGACGCTGGGCATGGAGCCCAACACAAGCAGTACGGCGTTGTTGTTGGCGATGGGCGCGAACCCCTGGTTATATGACATGAGCGACGCTTAATCTAACGTTTCTGGTGAACGGCGTGCGAGCAGGATTGACGCCGCCTGTTGCTTACAGCGTAAGGTTTTCACTTGCAATTATGCAACGCCTGATTAAGGTGTATTACATGGCAAAGCCACTGCCCGAATTTGTAGTATTTTTGCTGGAGCAATTAGGCCCCATCGGTCCGGCACGCGCGCGAGCCATGTTTGGCGGCCACGGAATTTATCTACAGGATTTGATGTGCGCCCTGGTAGCCGACGAAACCCTGTATTTAAAAGTTGATGATGGCAATCGCGCTTTTTTTGAACGACTCGAGTTGCCGCCGTTCACCTATGAAAAAAACGGTAAAGCGTATGCTATGTCTTACTACATGGCACCTCCCGACGCGCTGGAAGACAGCGAGCAGCTATGCCAAATAGCACAACAAGCCCTCGCGGCAGCAATGCGGCAACGTAAACCAAAAAAAACGTAATAAATTAAGCGTAATTTTTCCGCATTGAGCCATTCATGGTACATTTGCTGCTTTGCAAATCTTTCAATAACACTCAGGAATTCGAATGAAAAATGTACCTCAGCCGACGCGTTTTACCGCTCTGCTCAGCATACTATTAACAGCCGCTTTGTTAACGGCCTGCCAAACCGCATATTACAACGCATGGGAAAAGGTCGGCGTTGAAAAACGCGACATTATGATTGACCGCATTGAAGATGCGCAGGGTGCACAGGAAGACGGCCAGAAACAATTCAAAGATGCGCTGGAACAGTTCCGCTCGGTAGTTAACTTCGACGGCGGCAACCTGGAAAAAGTGTACGACAAGTTGAGCGGCGAATACGAAGACAGCGTCGAAGCCGCTGAAGAAATTCAGGACCGCATCGACAGCGTGGAAGACGTTGCCAACGACTTATTTGCGGAATGGAAAAAAGAAATCGGTGAATTCAGCGACGCGAAATTGCGCCGTGACAGCCAGGCCAAACTAACCAGCACAAAGCAGCAGTACACGCAGCTGGCACGCAGCATGCGCAGCGCCGAAAAAACTATGCATCCAGTGCTCGCGACCTTGAAAGATCAGGTGCTGTATTTGAAGCATAATCTCAACGCCCGTGCTATCGCCTCGCTTGACGGCGAACTGCAAACCATCAATGCCGATGTCGACCGGCTGGTGAAAGCCATGCAGAAATCTATCGACGAATCGAAAACGTTTATCGCACAGATGAAGGACGCGTAGTGGTTGTACCCCTTCCAGGTGATAGTGCCTAATGCAGTCATTCCAAAAGCGGTACAGTGCGAGGCGTTTTCCCGAAGACATAGTGGGTCTATGTTGAGGGGAAAAAACGAAGCAATGTGCCGCTTTTGGGATGACCCGAAGGGCGCTAAGCAGGCCGCCCTCTACTGCGTTGCACTGGTTCGACGTAGGTCCACTATGCCTTCACCAGTGCGCCTTGCAGAGAACGGCCTGCTTAACGCTGCATTAGGCAATATCACCTGGAAGGGGTACCACATCGTTTGCGTTTGCTTGCTCAGCCTGCTAATTGCAGGCTGCGCCAGCGTGCGGCCCAATTTCGAAAAACCGGGCATTCAGCTCACGTCGTTTTCGATGTTACCTTCCACCGGGCTTGAGGCGCGCTTTAAAATCGGTTTGCGCGTAACTAACCCAAATCGGCAAGCGCTAAAAGTGCGTGGCATGACGTATAACGTTAGCCTCGAAGGCTTCAAGTTCATTAAAGGCGTTGGCAATAATATTCCAGTGATTCCTGCCTACGGCGAAGAGGAATTTTTTGTTGAGGCCTCGACCAACCTGATTGAAAGCATCAAAATGCTAACCAGCTTTATTAATAACCCCAAGGATAAGCTGACATACGCCTTCGGCGCTAAGCTGGACACAGGCTCAATTCTACCCAGAATCAACCTCACCGACCGCGGTGAAATTAACCTTAAGCAACTCAGCGAGCAGGTCAAATAGAGCCGGATTAGGCTGGCGTGTTTCGGCAAAATACGTGCATAAACCGACAATATTTCCCTCCGACCGGGCTGCCAAAGATTCTACCGAAGCGGCCAAGTTCGGCACGCACATCGCTCGTAAATAGAGCGTTGGCGTATACCGATTTAAGTTACTGTCGAGACAACCGTAGCCGGCGTGTTATCCGTCAGAGAAGGCAAGGTGCTGGACGGCGATACTAACGATACCCGCGATCCTTTGGTAGAAAACGATACCCGCCCCGGCCAGACACTACCTATTCCGGCAACTGTCGGCGGCTACGCCAGCCTGGCTGTCACCGAGCGTGGCAAGGCCGACGAATTCGATATTTATCGAGTCAATATTCCCGGGGCAATGAAAATTGCGCTCAGTATTGCCGAGCCGGATGACGGCGATCTGGATTTACTGTTTGCCGATGTTGACGGTGAAATAATAAGGCAATCCGTTGGCACCGGTCGTTTTGAAGTCATCGAGACCGAAGCCGATGAAGTTGGGGAATTTTACATCGCCGTGGCGGCGTACGATGGCGCCAGCAACTACATTCTTTCCGTTGGCGTTGCGACAGCAAGTGACGCGTCGCTCGCGGCGCTGCGCAGCGACTCCGACCATCTTTCTCTCGACGCAGAGTTTGTCGCCGATGAGGTGCTGGTGAAAGCGGCGAAAAATTCGGGGCAAAAGCAACACAAGTCGATGCTTGCCTCGCTGGCCACGACTTACGGGCTCGTTGAAAAAGCGTCGTCGCCCTCCGGTGTCATGCTGATGCGTCTGCAGGATGTTGAAAAATCCACGTTTATGCAGCAAGCAAAGGTCAGCGCGAGGCAGTCCCCTTTTCACTACCCGAGCAAGGCAGCGCAAGCAAAGGCGCAGCAGCTGGGCATAATCAAGAAATTAAGGCGCAATCCGGCGGTGGAGTATGCCGAACCCAACTATATTAGTCATACAACAGCCACTCCCAACGACGATTTCTTCGATTTTCAGTGGCATTACGCCGCAATAAATCTACCGCAGGCCTGGGACATTACTACCGGCAGCGAAGACGTTGTGGTGGCCGTCATTGACACCGGCGTTGTCATCCACCCCGACCTGTCCAGCAACCTGTTATATGACGGCAATGGCGACCTGGTTGGCTTTGACTTCATCAGTGATGCTGAAACAGCGGGCGATGGTGATGGGATAGATGCCGACCCAATCGACATTGGCGATAGCGCAGGGGGTGGCAACAGCTCCTTTCATGGCACCCATGTAGCAGGAACCATTGCGGCCACTACCAACAATGCGACAGGGGTCGCAGGCGTTGGATGGAACAGCCGCATTATGCCGATAAGAACCGTGGGGGCATGTGGTGGCACCAGTTATGATGTGGCTCAGGGCTTGCGCTATGCCGCCGGTTTGGCAAACGATTCCGGCAGCCTGCCGCCGGTAAAAGCCAACATTGCAAACCTCAGTCTGGGGCCTGCTAACGGCGCATGTGAATCGCTGCCGCTTAGTGAAACGACCCGGGAATCGATGCAAGACGCGCAGGATGCCGGCGTGATTGTAATCGTCTCCGCCGGCAACGACGACTATGATGTGCCTTCACTCCGATCTACAGTGGACGGCGTGATTAACGTCAGTGCGGTGGATATACAAGCAAAAAGCCGCGTATTCCAATAGCGGCGCGAGCATTGACGTAGCAGCACCTGGCGGTGATGTACGCGAGGATCTCGACGGCGATGGCTACTACGACGGTGTAATCAGCACCACGGCGGACGACAGCAGCAGCTCATTGCGATATACCTTCGGCTTGAGTGCCGGCACTTCCATGGCGGCACCGCATATGGCCGGGGTGGCTGCGTTGATGCCGGCGGTAAACCCGGCGTTAACAGCCAATGACATTAATCTCCTGCTGGCAGGTACCCATCCCGACCCCAATGCAGGCCCCATAACTCAGGATTTAGGCGCCACAGGTCGCGATGATAATTTTGGTCATGGGCTCATCGATGCCTTTCAAGCGGTCAAAGTAGCCAGAGCTGTGGCAGGAGGTACGGGCGGAACCGCGCCGCTCGAAGACACGCCGGTGCTTGCTGTTTCACCCAACAGCCTGAATTTCGGCGCGACAGTGACGACGCTACCGCTCACTATCAACAATGCCGGTACCGGCAGCTTGACGGTTACCGATATTTCCGACGACGCGCCATGGTTGGCAGTTGACGCCAGCGACCCGGCGGCGCTGCAGATTACAGTCGACCGAGCCAGCCTCACCGAGGGAACCGCGCTGGGAACCATCACCATCACGTCCAATGGCGGCACTAAAGCGGTGCCCGTGTTCGCTCAGCCTGAAACCGATCAGGCCGATGGCGATGTAGGCACTGCATATGCGCTTCTCATTGATCGAGACAGCCTCGAAACGATTGCCAGCGCATCGACAGACGTCTCACAGGGCTATGCCTACCGGATTGAAGACGTTCCCGGCGGCACTTACCTGTTGCTAGCCGGCACCGATAGAGACAACGACGGATTCCTCTGCCACAACGGCGAGGCGTGCGGTAGATTCCCGCTGGTTGATAGCCCGACGACCATCACCGTAGACGGCGATATGACCGGCCTGGATTTTCCGGCCGCGTATGGCTTTTTTGCTAGCGAAGAGTCGTCTGCCGCAGCGATTCTGCCGCTGCCTGAAAAATTCCCTGGCTTTCGCAGGCCGAAATAAAAACACCAGGGCTGGCTTGTTTGCGTTTAGTATTGGACGTGGTGAAAGTGAAATAAGTCTGTCTTTTGATCATTCGGCGAAACAATGAAACTACTGATACGCAACCTCGACCGCAGCACCACCGAAGACGCGCTGCGTGACCTGTTCGCAGCGCACGGTAGCGTGCAATCCTGCTCATTGGTGATGGACCAAAGAACCGGCGGCTCCAAGGGTTTTGGTTTTGTCGAGATGCCCAAACAGGGTGAGGCCAAGGCAGCTATGAAACACCTTAACGGCCAGGAAGTTGACGGCAACAAAATCCGCGTTAAAAAAGCCGAATGAAAGCCGCAAGCGCTGAAGGCATTATCGAATTCTGGTTCAGCGAAATTGATTCGAAACTGTGGTACGAAAAGGATGCAGCGTTTGATCAGTGACATCGTGCTCGATTAATTCTCGCGCAATATCTACCGAGACAGTCCGCAGGCATTTGCCAACAATGCGGCCGCGCCAAAGCATAGAAAATAGTCTAATAGCCGCTGCTGTTAAGCAGGGGTATAATCCCCGCCGGTTTTTGAACAACAAGCCATAAACCAGCGTAAGCGCAGGTTTCTGCCACTTCGACGGCGCGGGGTGCGTAAAAATCATCCCAAATCACCATGTATTGGAGAATTTAAATGAAGCAGCTCAGTAAAAACAGTTTCGACAGTTACACAACGTTGGAAGCAAACGGCAAAACCTACGGCTATTACAACCTGCAGGCCGACGCATTAACCAAATTGGGCGATATAACCCGCCTGCCGAACTCCGTTAAAGTACTGCTGGAAAACCTGTTGCGTTACGAAGACGGCGTAGCGTGTACCGCTAGCGACATCGAAGCGATCGCCAAAAGCGGTGAAACCCGCAACCCGCAGGAGATTGCCTATCACCCCGCCCGCGTATTGATGCAGGATTTCACCGGCGTGCCGGCCGTGGTTGACCTGGCCGCCATGCGCGCCGCTCTCGCCAAAGCCGGCGTCGACCCGGAAAAAATCAATCCGCTGTCACCCGTTGACCTGGTGATCGACCACTCGGTGTCGATCGACAAGTTTGCCACCGAAGCGGCGTTCGAACAGAACGTTGAGCTGGAGATGGAGCGCAACCAGGAGCGCTACGAATTTCTAAAATGGGGCCAGGGCGCGTTCGATAACTTCCGCGTCGTGCCGCCCGGCACCGGCATTTGCCACCAGGTCAACCTCGAATATTTGGCTAAAGGCATCTGGAGCGATACCGTTAACGGCGAACTGATCGCATACCCCGACACACTGGTCGGCACCGACAGCCATACCACCATGATTAACGGCCTGGGCGTACTCGGCTGGGGCGTGGGCGGTATTGAGGCCGAGGCAGCAATGCTGGGCCAGCCCATTTCCATGCTGATTCCAGAAGTGGTCGGCTTCGAAATGACGGGTGAGCTAAAAGAAGGCATTACCGCCACCGACCTGGTGCTGCGTGTAGTGCAAATGCTGCGCGAACACGGCGTAGTTGGAAAGTTCGTGGAATTTTACGGCAACGCGCTGGACAACCTGCCTCTCGCCGACCGCGCGACCATCGCCAATATGGCACCGGAATACGGCGCGACCTGCGGCTTCTTCCCGTTCGATGAAAAAACCATGGACTACCTGCGCCTCAGCGGCCGCGATGAAGACACCCTCGCGCTGGTGGAAACCTATAGCAAGGCACAAGGCATGTGGCGTGACAGCAGCGCGCCGGCACCACAGTTCGCCGCCACGCTGAGTTTGGATATCAGCACAGTAGAGCCGAACTTGTCCGGCCCGAAACGGCCGCAGGACCGGGTGCCACTCAGCGGTATGAAAGAAGCTATTGAAGACTTCATTAAACTCGACGGCAAGCAGGACGAGATGGAAAAAGATTTTGCTGTAGAGGGCGAAGACTACAGCATGCACCACGGCGACGTGGTAGTGGCAGCTATTACCTCCTGCACCAACACCTCTAACCCCGCCGTGATGCTCGGTGCCGGCCTGGTTGCGAAAAAAGCCGTGGAAAAAGGCCTGACCCGCAAGCCCTGGGTTAAATCTTCATTAGCACCTGGCTCCAAGGTCGTTACCGAATATCTGGAGAAAGCTGGCCTCGATACTTACCTGGACGAACTCGGGTTCAACCTGGTGGGCTATGGCTGCACCACCTGTATCGGCAACTCCGGTCCACTGCTGGAGCCGATACACAACACCGTCAATGACAACGACATGGTGGTCACGTCGGTACTCTCCGGTAACCGTAACTTTGAAGGACGCATTCACCCGCTGGTGAAAGCCAACTGGCTGGCCTCGCCGCCGCTGGTTGTCGCCTACGCGCTGGCCGGTAACACGCGTATCAATATCAGCAAAGACCCCATCGGTCAGGGTAGCGATGGGCAAGACGTGTATCTGAAAGACATCTGGCCCAGCAATGCCGAGATTCGCGCCGAGGTAGAAAAAATCGACCGCGAAATGTTCATGGGCGAATATGCCGACGTATTCGCGGGTGACGACAAATGGCAGGCGATTGAAACGGCAACCAGCAAGACCTACCCGTTTTCAGCCGACTCCACCTACATTCAGCTGCCACCATTTTTTGAAGACCGCTATAGTGCCGGTAAGAACAAAAATATCGAAGGTGCCCGCTTACTGGCGCTGTTAGGCGACTCGGTCACGACCGACCATATTTCACCGGCAGGCGCTATTCCGGCCGACAGCCCGACGGCAAAATACCTTACCGAGCACGGTGTGGAGCGCAAAGACTTCAACTCCTACGGTTCGCGCCGTGGTAACCACGAAGTCATGATGCGCGGCACGTTTGGCAACATACGTATCAAAAACGAGTTGGTACCCGGCACCGAAGGTGGCTACACCTGCCTGCCTGATGACTCAACGCCCATCTCGATTTACGACGCGGCGATGCAGTATCTAGAGCAGGATATTCCTACCGTCGTCGTTGGCGGTAAGGAATACGGCACCGGCTCCAGCCGTGACTGGGCGGCCAAGGGCACGCTGCTGTTAGGCGTGAAAGCTGTGATTGTTGAAAGCTTCGAGCGTATTCACCGCTCCAACCTGGTCGGCATGGGCGTATTACCCGTGCAATTTATGGATGGGCAAGACCGTAAGACGCTAAACATTTCCGGCAGCGACACGTTTGACATCCTCGGTCTGGACGGCAAGCTCACACCCGGGCAAGTGTTCGATGGGCGCATTCACCGTGCCGATGGCTCGGTTGACGAGATCAAGCTGCAGTCACGTCTCGATACGCTGGTAGAGGTTGAATACTTCCTCAGTGGCGGGATTCTGCAGTACGTGATGAATCGTTTGAAAGGCTAGGCATTATCGGCTATTGTCAGCAAAATAACTTGCCGACATTGCACTGGATTTTTGTTCGTCTTCGAGGCGTAGTAACCGAGAAGGCGAGCAAAAAGACAAACAAGAGCACAACGTTATTTCGTGACCCTTCCTAAGCACCCCTACCTATAGAGGTCTCGAGATGGCTGGTAAGTCAAAGCACAAAGATCACCTCACAAAATCACGCATAGAAAAAGACAGCATGGGAGCTCTTAAGGTACCCAGCTCTGCGCTTTACGGTGCTCAAACCCAACGAGCAGTCGATAACTTTCCTGTTAGCGGGCTGCCCTTGCCGCGCGCATTTATTCGCGCCCTCGGTTTGATCAAGGCCAGCGCGGCCAAGGTCAATGCCGAATTAGGGTTGCTGCCGAAGGCCAAATCCAGAGCGATAATTACGGCCGCAGAACAGGTTGCCGCCGGCCAGTTTGACGAGCACTTCCCTGTTGATGTGTTCCAAACCGGTTCTGGCACCAGCAGCAATATGAACGCCAACGAAGTCATTGCCATGCTGGCTGAGCGTCAACTAAAGGAGTCCGTACACCCCAACGACGATGTTAATGCTGCGCAAAGCAGCAACGACACCATTCCAACCGCCATCCACCTCAGCGCTGCTCTGGTATTACACGAACAATTGCTGCCAGCCCTGGCGCATCTGCAGCAGACCATCGACCAACGCGCGAGGGACTTTAAAGGCATTATTAAAACCGGGCGCACGCATTTGATGGATGCCATGCCGATAGAGCTATCGCAGGAACTCTCCGGCTGGAGCGCACAAATAAGTACGGCACAGAAACGCCTGCGCGACACGCAAAAACGTGTGCACCTGTTAGCGCAGGGCGGCACGGCGGTGGGCACCGGCATTAACACCCCCCCTCAGTTTGGCAAGGCGTTCGCTGCCGACCTGAGCAAGCGCACTGGTCTGAGCTTCAAAGCGAATACGTCATTTTTTGAAAGCATCAGCTCGCAGGACACCGCCGTTGAATTGTCGGGGCAGCTCAAATGCACTTCCACCGCCATTATGAAAATTGCCAATGACTTACGCTGGATGAACAGCGGTCCGCTTGCCGGTCTCGGAGAGATTGAACTGCAGGCCCTACAGCCCGGCAGCAGCATCATGCCTGGCAAAGTAAACCCGGTAATTCCCGAGTCGGCAGCGATGGCCGCAGCGCAGGTGATGGGTAACGACACCACCATCACCATCGCCGGTCAGTCGGGTAATTTTCAGCTTAACGTGATGCTGCCCGTGATTGCCTACAACCTGCTGCAAAGCATGGAATTGCTTACCAACACGGCCAACCTGTTAGCCGACCAGGCCATTGCCACGTTCAAGGTCAACGAGCCGGTGCTGGAGGAAAGCCTGCACCGTAATCCAATTCTCGTAACCGCCCTCAATTCGGTCATCGGCTATTCCGCGGCCGCCGAGATCGCCAAAAAAGCCTATAAAGATGCCCGCCCGGTATTGGATGTGGCGGAAGAGATGACCGATTTATCACGCAAGGACTTGGAGAAATTGCTCGACCCGAGGAAGTTAACGAAGCCGGGGAAATAGCTAGAGATGAATGCTATATAGTTAGGCTTGTAGTCCAGCCTGAACAGCGGGAAAATTTCGGTTCATTTTAACAGTTCAAAAGTCGGTTGCTTAGCCGCCTGTTTATCAAAGGTCAGCGTTGCGACACAACCTGCCTGCTCATTCACTCGGGCTAATAGGTGGTCAGGAAAGTCGGCGTTATTTGGCAACACCTCAGCTAGCCCCCCCTCCACATGCTCAGATGCTCAATACCCGCATCCAAAAACATCTCTCCCTCAGCCACGAATCCATGCTTCTCGTAAAATGCGAGGGCGTAAGTTTGCGCGTGCAATTTGGTCTTCGCGTAACCCCTTTCAGCACAGATTTTTAGCAGAAGTCGCATCAACTCATCGCCGTGACCTTTGCCACGATAGGCTTTGACAATAGCTATGCGCTCCAGGCGGGCGCAGTCAGCGTCGAAGCGTATGCGCGCGGTGGCTACCGGCTCGCCGCCGGCTTCGCCGATAATATGCAGTGCCTGCATATCGTATTGATCACGCTCGAGGGTGTAGGGAACATCTTGCTCGGCGCAAAACACAATGCAGCGCACGGCGAAGGCTTTGGCGAGATCTTCGAGGTCGGAGGCGATTTTAAAATCCATCGGCATCAGCGCGAACTGGCGGCGAGCGCTTCGCGTAGCTTGTTGCCGACTGTGGCAATCCCAGCGTTGGCAGCGTCAATGGCCTCGGGAAAGGTCAGGAAGCCGTGAATCATGCCGCTGTAACGTATCAACTCGGTTTTGACCCCTGCACCGAGCAAACACTGTGCGTAATGTTCCGCCTCATCGCGCAGGGGATCGTATTCGGCAGTGATGATGGTAGCAGAGGGCAAGCCGCTAAAAATCTCGGCGCGCAGCGGTGCAGCGTACGCTTGTTGGCCGTCAGCTTCCGTTGCCAGGTAATGTCCCCAAAACCACTTCATCATGTCGCGAGTGAGGAAGTAGCCTTCGGCATTGTCTTTGTAGCTTTGCGTTTCGAAATCACGGTCGGTTATCGGGTAGAGCAATAGTTGATGCTCGATTGGCGGGCCGCCCTGATCGCGCGCCACCAGGCAGACCACAGCAGCCATGGTGCCGCCGGCACTGTCACCGGCAACAGCCAGTTTATTGGCAAGACCGTTGATCTCGGCAGCATGCTTGTACGCCCACATGGTCGCGGCGTAGCAATCTTCGTGCGCCGCCGGATATCTTTGCTCCGGCGCGAGTCGGTAATCTACCGCCACCACCACGCATTCGGCGCTGTTACATAAGGCACGGCACAGTGAATCGTGAGTCTCAAGATTGCCGATAACGAATCCACCGCCATGGAAAAACAGTAGTAACGGAAACGGACCAGGACCCTCTGGCGTGTAGATGCGCACCGGAATATCGCCGCGCGGACCCACCAGGGTGCGGTTATCGATGCCTCCCACCTCTTCCGGGTTTTCGGCTGCGGGTAAATCAAACAAGGTACGCATCTCGGCTGGCTGTAGCGAAGCGGGATCAATGCCGGCTTGTTGTTGTAAATCGATAATGGCTTGGGCTTGCGGGTGAACGGGCATGGCGGTTAGTCTCAGCTTCTTGTAAGCAATGTACTATATCAAGTAGGGTGCGCCGTGCGCACGTAAAGTCTTGATGTCCTGTGGAGAATAGTTTGAAGCGTCGATTGATTATCGCTTTTGCCTGCACTGTACTGCTGGTGTTGTTATGGACATCGTTGTATTACGGCGTATATGCTCAGTGGGGCTAATAGGTAGCGTGCACCGTGCGCACGGCGCACCCTAAGGTTGCATATTGACCTACTGAATTGAATTGTAGCGCCAATCTGTAGCCCATATACTGGCGACGGGATGACACAAAATGGAGGAAGGATATGGCACAGAGTATTTACGATTTCGAATGCGAAACAATCAGCGGCAAAACGCAGCCGCTCAGTAAATTCAAAGGCAAAGCGTTATTAATTGTAAATACCGCAAGCAAATGCGGTTTTACGCCACAGTATGACGGGCTGGAAGCGCTGTACAAAAAATACAAAAAAGAGGGCCTGGAAGTGCTCGGCTTTCCGTGCAATCAGTTCGGCAACCAGGAACCCGGCAGCAACGAAGACATTCAAAATTTCTGCAGCACGGAATTTGCGGTCAGCTTTCCAATGTTTGCCAAAATAGACGTCAATGGCAGCGACACTCATCCCTTATACAATTATCTGAAGGACGAAGCGCCCGGCTTATTAGGCACCAGCGGGGTGAAATGGAACTTCACCAAGTTTCTTGTGGATAAGGAAGGCAATGTGCTGGAACGCTTTGCGCCGAAAACCAAGCCGCAAGAAATCGAAACTGCCATAGAAAAAGCGCTGGCCTAACGCAGCATGCTAACAGATGAGCTTTTCACGGCGTAAGTTTATTACCGGCCTGCTGCCAGGCATTGGAATGCTGTGTCAAGTCGCGGTGAAATGCACTGCTGGGCTTAGAGCCATGCATTACTCCGCTATAGCGAGCCGGCAGGTAGTCGTTGCGGCTGTCTATCAGTCATTCAACGCCGTCGCGACAAACTCCGCTATTAACTCCGGCCGCTGCATAGGAATAAAATGCGACAGCTCTGGATAGTAATGGTCGCTGGCGTGCTTAAACCGGGTAACCAGCTCCGGCCAGGTTGGCGATGCGCTTAAGTTGGCCGTCACCGCATCGCCCAGCTGGGTTTTCGCTCGCAATATCTGCACTGGTACAGCAATTTTTTCGACAGCAGGATACACGTCGCATTCGACCGCACCAGAATATATTTGGGCTTCCACGTCTGGCGGGCAAGCCAGCTCAAAACCGTCAGCGGTCGGTAGCAAGCCGTAGTCACAGTAGTCTCTAAGAATATCTTCGCGCCACAGAGAATAAGGTAGCCGATCAGCGTATCGGGTAAACATAGCGGCCGAGCTGGCAAAGTGATTTTTTCTGCGTGCGGTGGGATGCGGCTCATCAGGTGGCGTAAAGTTCTCATACCACTCGGGCGACATAATCACCGGATCAATCAACACCAGGTTGCAAAACCGCGAGGGCTCATGCGCTGCCGCTTCGACAATAGCGCGCCCGCCCATTGAATGCCCAACCCCTACGGCAGCCGTGAGATTTAGCACGCGAGCTACTTCGGCAACATCATCGCCAAACTGACGCCATTTATACGGCGGGGTTTTATCCGTGCGGCCGTGACCGCGCATGTCGATTGCGTAGGCATGTATGCCGGGTAGCAAGTCGATGACCTTATCCCAACAGCGAGCATGAAAGCCGGTGGCATGTACGAATAAAACCGTGTTGGCCGCTGTGCTGGTTTTATCGGCCAACCATTCGAACACACACAAATCGATATTGTTGACACGCACAACGTGCTGAACCGGGCTTCGCGCCATCATTTTCAAGCCAAGAAAAAGCGGCCATTATAACCGCTCACACGCCGATGATGACCGTTGGTCGGCGAACTCATCGTTTTACAAAATTTTACTACTACATTTAACGTCTGCCGCCAGACAATGCGCGGCCTTGATCAATGAGCGAAGATTTTCGCCCTATCAAGTATAAAAACATTGCTGCCAATTGGAGGCATATATGAAGTTTTGCAGTAAATTTTCACGCACAACATCATCCCGCTACAAATCTCGTTCATTGACACACTCGACTAAGCAACCAAACCCACAGCGCCACAGGCTGAAAAAAGCTGCAGCCGGCTCTATTCTCCCACTATTACTTTGCGCTTCCGGCGCATATTCCGCGTCGTTCACCGGTATCGGTTTTTTAGAGGGCAGTTCACAAAGCCGGGCCAACGCTATTTCTGGCGATGGCTCCACAGTGGTAGGCTTTGCTCGGTCTGGCAGCAGTGCTGAAGCGTTTTACTGGACGGCCACCGGCGGTCTGGTGGCACTGGATGCTGCCAACGGCGGCATTAAATTCGCCAACGGCGTGAATAGCGATGGCAGCGTTATCGTCGGCAGCGACGGCGGTTTCGATTCTTTACGCTGGACCGCCGCTGACGGCATGGTAGACATCGGCGCTATTAACGGAATTGGCGGCAGAATGATTGCCAAAGGCGTGTCTGCCGACGGTTCAACAATTGTCGGGCAAAACCAATTAAACTTCGCCAGCGGCGTCCGTTGGGATCCGTTTCGCTGGACAACAACGAGCAGCGCGGCATCGCTGGGCTTTTTTCCAGGTATTGACAACAACAATCGATCTGCAAACGCCGCCGCCGTGTCGGCTGACGGTTCGGTTGTTGTTGGCGACGGCAGTTCCGTTGACGGACTGCGTGCATTTCGCTGGACCGAAAACGATGGCATCGTCAGCCTCGGCACGTTGCCGCGTGCCGACGGCAAGTCTAGTAGCAGCGCGAAAGCCGTTTCCAATGACGGCGTATTCGTCGTCGGCGATAGCTTTTCTGATCAGGGCCAGGAGGCATTTCTGTGGTCCGAGTCTGCTGGCATGATCGGCTTGGGCGACCTTGCCGGTGGCGATTACTCCAGCCAGGCTACCGGCGTTTCCGCTGACGGCTCAATCGTTGTGGGCAATTCTGCCGATGGCACATCCATCTACGATACAGCTTTCATATGGGATGCAGGCAATGGCATGCGTAACCTGAAAACCGTGTTGGAAAACGAGGGTCTCGATCTTGCCGGCTGGCAGTTGCAACTAACAACTGGCGTTTCTGACGACGGCACGGTCATTAGCGGTTGGGGCGTGAACCCGGCTGGCCAAACTGAAGGCTGGATCGCACAGATCGACTTTGTTGATAGCGACGGCGATGGCGTGCCAGACAGCACTGATGCCTGCCCGCTGGATCCACTGAACGACGCTGATGGCGACGGTTTTTGCGGTGATATAGATAACTGCCCGGTTGCCGGCGACCAAACTGATTCTGATGCAGACGGCCTTGGCGATGTATGCGATGTGTGCCCGATAGACGCAGCGAACGATGCCGACGGTGACGGAATTTGCGAATCGGTCGACAACTGCCCGCTGATTGAAAACGCCGATCAGCTCGATACCGACGACAATAGCCAGGGCGATGCCTGTGATTCAGATGACGACGACGACAGCTACGCAGATGCAGCCGATAACTGCCCGTTACAAGTCAACGACCAAACCGACACGGATGGCGATGGCGCGGGTGATGCCTGCGACGCTGATGCCGACGCCGACGGTGTAGTCGATGCAGAGGATGCCTGCTTGCTTTCACCCACAGGTGAAGTAGTCAATGCCAGCGGTTGTGCGATTGCTGATCTGTGCCCGTGCTCACATAACGATGAGGGTGAAATGTGGAAAAACCACCGCGCCTACGTCAAGTGTGTAAAGCATGCGACCAGGGATTTTAAACGTGCGGACTTGATCACTAAACCGGAAAAAAGAGCCCTTCGCCAGGCGGCACGTGAATCAAGTTGTGGCAGGAAAAATAACGACTAAGATTCGTAACAGGGTAAGCAGCGGAAATCCTTTCAGGGTTTCCGCTTTTTAAAAGGCGCTTATGGCGCCCTTTTTTTGTGAATTCAAAATAACATAGCTAAAAATAATTTAAATTCACACGCCCGCCAGGGGCTCACCTTGGCACAAGGTGCAGAAATCACGAGTTGACGCCAGTTTCAATCCACGCGCCCGCGAGGGGCGCGACTTACTACTAAACAGGTTTACAAAATTTTACTGCTAATTTCCTCCCTTGCCGGAAACGATATAACTGCCGCTCGCCTTCCCTCAGCTAGCGCTAGAACCACAACTAGGACGAACAGTAAATTTCTTGGCAGGGTCGACCATACCGTCAAATTCTATAATCGCATCCCTGCCCAGTAACATCGGATATAAAAAGTCACTGCGGTCGACCAGGCTAACTTCAAACCGTTTCGACTGTTTTCGTAAGCACATCCTCATCGCTACCACAGGCCGGTCATGAGTACTCTTGCCATCCACACCTTCGGTGTTTCCTCCAGCGCGATTCTTAACCGTGGTATAACGCAGCACGCGGCGCACAAAGTGCAATTCCACATCCTTTTTTTTATCAATCAGATCGAATCGTAGCCAATCTTCGCCGTCTTTCTTGAAGTGTTCGATATTGGTCGCGCTGAGTGAGCTTAGTTTCGCGCCGGTGTCGAGTTTCGCTTTTAGCAAATGATCATGCCTAGCGAGTTGCACATATTCGACCCGACCAAAAATATGGTTTGCAGCTGCTGCAGCTTGACAAAAAAACAACGAGCAAATTAAAAAGCATAATTTAAAACGATGGGGCATATCTAACTTTCTCCGCAGTGCATTGATTAGACTGCTCGGTGCGCGGTCTGGGTGTCAGGCTATTACTTTCGCTCAGGCTTCGCAACTTCGACGTCGCCAGCTGTCGACGCTAAGCTGCAATGCCTTATGCATATCCCGCCGGGCGCTGAAAACCAGAAGTACGTGGCGCACTTGCTGCGTGCGCCACGTTGCTCGCTATAAAAACCGCTGCGATCGCCGCAGCTATATAGCGTTTAATCATCCTTCTGATTCTGCAGTACTTCACCCGAAGTTGCGTCGACATCCACGTCCCATTCCTGGCCGTCTTTGTCACGCAGCTCTGCCTGGTAGACATATTTGCCGTAAGCGTCTTCCAGCTCGGTGTCGGTAATGGTCGCGTCCGGATGCTCTTTCATAACAGCCTGATTAAGCGCTTCAAACGATTTGATCTTGCCAGACTCCTGCAGCTTCATTGCCTCGTCAATACGAACGTCGGCAAAAGCCGTCGTGGCAGCCAAACCGAGTACTGCAGTAGCTACAAGGATTGCTCCGACTTTTGGTGCTGAGATAATAGATGCTTTTTTCGTAACTACTCAGCTCTTTTAAACTATCGCTTGACAAAAGCGCCGTAACTTTATGAAATAAGGACATGTGACGACAACTCAATCAGGCAGCGATTCAGCGGTTTGCCATTTTCCAGTGCATCTCCTCGGTTCGCTACGCAATCTGGACCATAAGATTTTCTCATGGCTGCGGGTTTGAAAGACATCAATATTGCGGATGCATTAGAAAATACCCGGCAGGAATTGGCTCGGGATAAGAATGTATCGGCCGGATTGAAGTCGGCAATCGAACTGCTCATTCTCATTGTCACGCTGCTGAGTCAGCAACTTGGCCTTAACAGCAGGAACAGTAGCAAACCACCTTCCACAGACCCACATCGGAAAAAGACCTCTCGTGCCAAGGGCAAAAGAAAGCCCGGCGGCCAGCCAGGTCATCAGGGTGTGACGCTGGAGCCCGTTGACGATCCGGATCACATACAACGGATTGCCATTGATCGGCGCACGCTGGCGAAGGGTGACTATCGCGACGGGGGTTGCGAGCGCCGCCAGGTAGTCGATATCGACATCAGCCGCGTCGTTACCGAATACCAGGCCGAAATACTGGTCAACGAGTTGGGGCAACAATTCGTTGCTGAGTTTCCCGAAAAGGTCAACCGGCCCGTGCAGTACGGCGACGCGATCAAGGCGCACGCGGTGTATCTGTCGCAGTATCAGTTGTTGCCCTATAAGCGGATTACCGATTATTTCAGCGATCAGTTGGCCATCCCACTGAGCGAAGGCTCGATCTATAACTTTAATGTTGAGGCGACCCAGCTGATTCAGACCACAGGGGCGGAGGCGGTCATCAAGCAACGCCTGGGAGAAGCCGCCATACTTCACGCGGATGAGACGGGTATCAACATCAACGGCAAGGGGCACTGGCTGCATGTCGCCTCGAATCTGCAGTGGACCTGGTTTTATGCGCATGAGAAGCGGGGCGTTGAGGCCATGGAGGCGGAGGGTATTCTGCCTGTATTCCACGGCGTGTTGTGTCACGATCACTTGAAGGCCTATTTTCGCTTTACCGCCTGCCTGCATGCGCTGTGCAATGCTCACCATTTGCGGGAATTGGAGCGTGCCTGGGAACAGGATAATCAGGTGTGGGCCAGGGATCTGCAGGACCTATTGAAAGCGATCAATTGCGCCGTGAAGGATGCCGGTGGCCACTTGCCAGCGGTCGATGCCGAGCGTTATCGGGAGCAGTATGCAGCCATTCTGGAGAAGGGCGGGATCGAGTGTCCTCCTCCTGATGAGAAGGAACGACGACCCGGCCAGAGAGGCCGGCTGAAACGCTCGAAGGCACGCAATCTTCTGGAGCGATTACAAGACTATGAGGACGATACGCTGCGGTTTATGGAGCAGGACATTGTGCCCTTCACCAACAATCAGGGTGAGAACGATATCAGGATGACGAAGGTCCATCAAAAAATATCCGGGTGCTTCCGCTCGATGAAAGGTGCCGAAATGTTCTGCAAAGTCCGGAGTTATATTTCTTCCTGCCGAAAACAGGGTGTATCGGCGACTGATGCACTTTCTTCTTTGTTCGCGGGTTTGCTGCCAGAAATATTCGCGTAATGAGCTGAGTAGTTAC
>RCMY010001434.1_pt1 | contig 22761 bp, 12 predicted proteins | sample 2041341 | NCBI WGS metagenome assembly RCMY01 (sample SAMN09708234, study PRJNA481090) | Marine sediment metagenome, whole genome shotgun sequencing project.
TGGAGCACCCCGTACGCCGCTCGAGGTCCGCAACCGCGCGAGGGTGCCTGGGACCCCGTGCGTGACTACCAGTTCATGAACAACAACGTCCGCCGGTTCATGAAGCTCTGGGAGTGCCCGAAGCCCGTCATCGGCGAGATCAGCGGATGGGCCATCGGCGGAGCCACTGACCTGATCCTCTGCGCCGATCTCCTCTACATGGCCGAGGACGCGCACATCGGTTACGCACCGAGCCGCCTCTATGGCACCCCCACGACCATGATGTGGGTCTACCGACTCGGGCTCGAACACGCCAAGCAGTACTTACTGACGGGCCGAGCCATCGATGCCCCAACCGCCCACCGCATCGGGCTGGTCTCCCACATCTGCCCACCCGACGACATCAGCGCCATCGTGGAGGAAGAGGCCAGACGCTTCCGCCACATCCCCGCAAATCAACTGGCGCTCAACAAGATGCTCATCAACCAGGCGTTCGAGAACATGGGTCTGCGAACCTCGCAGATGCTCGGCACCTTCTTCGATGGCATGACACGGCACACCGAAGAGGCGTATCAATGGGTCGAGTCCTTCGACGAGAAGGGCTTCCGCCAAGTCATCCGAGAGCGTGACGACCCGTGGCAGGACTACGGATCCAAGGGACCCGACTGAGAGGCAGCCGCCTCTCGACATGCGATACTCCCGCCATGAACACCGCAGCTGTGGCTGATCTCTTTGCCGGCCTCTTGCTCGTCGGGTTCGGTGCCGTCATTGCCTCACTTGTCATGCCAAGGCTGCGACCTCTCATGGCACGATTCGGCCTTCTCATCGCTGCACTCGTCGCCATTGGCGCCACGTCAGGGAGCCTCTACTTCTCTGAAGTCGCCAACTTCACTCCGTGCGAGATGTGCTGGGTCCAACGCATCTTCATGTATCCATTGGCCCTGATCCTGCCGATCGCAGCGGTGCGACGACATCGAGACGTGATTCCGTACGCCATGGTGCTTGCCGGAGTCGGGCTGGGTTTCTCGATTTACCACATCCAACTGCAGCTGCGACCCGATCAATCCACCTCGTGTGACCTGCTCAATCCCTGCTCGGCCAAGTGGGTCGATGCGCTCGGCTTCGCCACCATCCCGATGATGGCTGGGCTGTCATTCGTGTTGATCCTCGCCACGCTGACTGCCCGCCTGCGGCTCGAGCGCTGACCGCCAGCAGAGGCGGTCAGGCCGGCCGAACCGTCGCCCAACCTCGCTCGAACTCGCGGTCGGGGAAGACGGCAGTGAGAGGGTCCTCGCTGTCCCGCCAGTAGCCAAGGCCGTTCCCGGTCTTTGCATAGCCGACGAACCGCAGGAGCTCGTCCGACCAGTGGCCGACCTCGCTCGGCGGGCACTCGAGAAACTGGTTGGTCGACTGCGTCAGCCACCCGAGCGCATGCTGCAGCGACAGCCCGCTGCGCCACTCATCAGACTCGTTGTTACCGCCGCCGTGGTACACCGAACCGGTGTAGAGCAACAGCGATCCCTTCGACATCTCGGCGGCGACGGTCTCGTCGTATGACACCTTCTCTCGATTCCCCCAGCGATGGCTGCCAGGAGCGATGCGGGTTGCGCCGTTCGCCTCGGTGAAGTCGGTGATTGCCCACATCCCATTGAGTTCGACCTCGAACTCGAAGTCGACCGTGTCGTACTTCCACTGATCTCGATGAATGCGCTGGCCAGTCTCGCCCGGACCGATCTCGATGTACTCAGCAGCCGAGAACCGCCAACTGCTGGCATGGCCAAGAACCAGGTCGCCAGCAGCCATCACGGCCGGATGCATCGCAATCGATTGAAACGTGGCCGATCGTGGCAACGGCGCGCCGAGACGTCGCGTGCTGTGGCCCTCGAAATCACTGGCCCCGACCGATGCGTGCGATTGAAACGCCGCCAACTCGTTGGCGATTGCATCCATTGTTTCGGGGTCAACTGCATCGCTCACCACGCAGCAACCGGCCCGTTCAATGGCACCAGCCAATCCCCCATCGAGCTCGGCCACGGTCAGGGCAGGTAGGTCCACCAGCGTTCGTGCCATCCGCCGAGTGTGGCAAAGCGAGTCCGGCAATGCCATCTCGATTCATGGCTGAACAGCACGACTCCCAGCTGCCATGATCGTGCGGTGAACGAATCCAAGAACCGATTGATTGGCTGGGCACTCGTCATCATTCAGGGAGTACTGTTGATTGCGCTGATTTCGCTCGGCAGCGGAGACGCCTGGCCAACGCCGGATTGGCTGCGCACCATCTCGACCGTCTCTGTGGTGATCGGCCTGATCGCCGTTGCCGTCGCTGCCACCGGTCTCGGACGGCTCGTGACACCGACGCCGATGCCGAAGGCCGATGGCGACCTCGTCACCGACGGGCTCTACGGAGTCGTTCGCCACCCGATCTACACCGGCGTGCTGATCATCGTTGCCGGGCTCGTGGCCCCGTCTGGTCGGTGGCTCACTCTCGCGGTCGGCGTCGTGACTGTTGTCTTTTTCTACGCAAAGTCGACCTGGGAAGAACAGCGTCTGGCCGAGCACTACGAGGGCTATGACGACTACCGCTCGAGAACCCCCCGCTTCTTCCCACGGCTGTCACACTGAGCGGCAGTGACCCACCCATCAGCCATCCTGAAACCCTTGCGAGCTGCCGACGGCGCTGCATTGTGGGCGCTGTTGGAGCCCGCGGCTCCCGACCTGGTCGGCATGACCTCGCTTCCGGGAAGCGCCGAGGCAGCGAACGCCATGTGCATCGCATCGGGATCGGTGCTGGCCGACCTCGCCGCCGGGGCAGATGAAGCTTTGCCGTCGACCTCGGCAACGGTGATGTTTGCGTTGGTCGATGGAGACGACGTGGTTGGCGTCACGGCGCTGACGATCAAACGCCACGTCCCGAACCTCGCCGTGGAAGTCGTGACCAGTGGTGACGGCCTCGGCCTCGACATGAAGAGCACTTCGGTGCCGTGGACTCGCACCGAGCTGAATTCGAGCTATCTCGCACCCTCTGCCCGAGGGCGCGGGCTGGGGCCACTGCTCTCTCGCGGCCGCTTCATGTTCATCCACCAGGTGCAGCGGCAGATTCCAGCGACAATCGCTTCGCACCTTCGCGGCTCATTCGATGCCGACGGCACGGCCCCGTTCTGGAACTGTTTCGGCGCTCACTTCGCTCACGGCTGGGCGGACTCGGTTTCCGCCGAGCGGGCCTTGGCCGCTGATCCGACGAGGCTCGACGATCTCGCTGGTCACCGGCGGGCCGTCACAGCTGAGGTGCTCGCCTCGCTCGGTCCCGTCAACCACGCATCGTTGCCCGCGTTCAGACTCCTGATGCGAGAAGGTCTTCGCCCCAACGGCATGTACGACCCGATCGACGGTGGCCCGACCCTCGTTGGCGAGCGCGAACGGACCGTCACGGGCCGCCATCGAATGCACGGCAGGACGGTCATCAGCAACGAATTGGTGGAGCCGGTCGAGGCACTCGTCGCCGTGACGAACGTCGATCGGTTCCGTGTGATGCATGTCGCTGCCAGCATTGGCGCGGACAACCGCATCACCATCGATCAGCCGACGGCCACTGCCTTGCAGGTCGCCGAAGGTGCCCTGCTCGCAATTGCGCCGATCGGAACGCCAGATGCCTGACGCAAGAGAAGTGAACGTCGACGGGCTTGTCGGCCCGACGCACAATTACGCGGGGCTGTCCCTGGGCAACCGGGCGTCGATGTCCAACGCAGGTGTCGTCTCGAACCCGAAGCGCGCTGCTCTGCAGGGGCTGGCGAAGATGCGCCACCTCGTGCAACTCGGGGTGCCGCAAGGTGTGATGGCACCACAACAACGGCCGGACACCGACGTTCTTCGAAGACTTGGTTTCGGTCCAGACACCACGATCGCCGACCTCTCCGCTCGACAACCGGAACTGATCCCGCTGGTGTTGTCGGCGTCCTCGATGTGGGCAGCAAACGCCGCCACCGTGACGCCATCGGCCGACGCAGCCGATGGTCGCGTCCACTTCACGCCAGCGAATCTCTCGTCCACGGCGCACCGGTCCTTCGAGCATGAGCAGACAGGCCGCACCCTGGCGGCGATGTTCGCCGATCCTGCCCACTTCGTCGTGCACGATGCGTTGCCATGTGCGCTGCCGTTCGCTGACGAGGGGGCAGCAAACCACGGACGCTTCGCCCGGTCTCATGGCGAGCGTGGTGTGCACCTTTTTGTGTACGGCCGTGACGTCGAGGACGCAGCGATGACGAACGGTTTCCCTCGCCGACAAACCCGGCTTGCGGGTGAGTTGATCAGTCGCAGTCACCACCACGACCCAGCCAAGGTGATCTACGCCAAGCAGTCACCGTTGGCCATCGACTCTGGTGCGTTCCACAACGATGTCGTCTCGGTTGCCAACGAGATGGTGTTGTTCACGCATGAGGCTGCGTTCGCTCAGCCAACAGAACTCTTTGCGCAGCTCGCTGGCCTCGGTGTTCGAGTCGTGAAAGTCGCCGAAACTGATGTGCCTCTCGCTGATGCCATCTCGTCGTACCTGTTCAACTCACAACTGGTGACGTTGCCGGATGGGACCGTGACCCTCATCGCCCCGATCGAGGTGGCAGAGACACCCTCGACCGCGACCTACCTCGAACGGGCTGTGGCCGATCCTGACCACCCCATCGGCTCGGTCCACACACTCGATCTACGCGAGAGCATGCGCAACGGCGGCGGGCCAGCGTGTCTCCGCCTTCGAGTCGTGATGACCGCAGCTGAGCGAATTGCGACTGCGGGCCGGGTACTGGTCGATGAACCACGACTGGATGCGATCGAAGCCTGGGTCGAGCGGCACTACCGCGACCAACTCACGACCACCGATCTCGCCGACCCGACCTTCGACGAGGAGAACCGCCGAGCCCTCGACGAACTCACGCAACTCCTCGACCTCGGCTCGATCTACCCATTCCAGCGCTGACGCCCACGGGACGTTGCGAGCGTCAGCGAGCAACTCCAGGAACACCAAAGGCGCACAGCGCCGACGTGTTCACGGGTCCGGGTCCCCTCCCAGGCTTGATCACGGGTTGTTGGAGGTTTGCTCGGCTTCGAAGCCGAGCGTCGCGGTGGTGGTCGCTCCCTGCGCAGCCGCTGTGGAGCTCGGCAGCGTCACGTTGAAACAGAGGATTTCGTTGCCCGTAGCGGCGAGCACACGATCGCCCGGATCGGCGCCTGCAACTGGCGATCCGAAGATGCCACTCGTTGCCGTGCTGCCGAGGATTCCGCTGTAAAGCGTGGTTCCGTCTGTGGCCCAGTTCGCGTCGTCACATGTGGTGACGCCTTGCTTCACGGTCAACACCAACTCGGCTGCCAGAACGTCCTCGTCAGTCGTCGAGGTGAGTGCGTAACGAAACTCGAGACTCCCGCTATTGGTGACGGTGAGGGGGTTGGTGACCTGGTCGCCTGGCGCCATCGCCGCCATCGTGACCACGGCGGTTGCCGGCATCGCGGTGATGTCGATGGTGCCTGCGGTGAAAGCGTTCGAGCCCACGGCAGCGCTGTCAGTGAAGAGCGCAAGGGACGTCACGGTCATCGTGGCCATACCAACGAGAACCACAGCGACGGTCAAGAGGACGCGAATCGGTGCGCCCTTCCTGTCCTTGCGATCGTGCTTCTCTTCTGCTGACGGCGTCGATGCACCTGATTCGGTCATTGTCATGTCGGATCCATCCTGTGTGTGGTGCAACCTCGCCCGCAGTGCGGGGAAGTCACCTCTCTTAGGTCAACGGTGGGTTCGGAACGCTCTTGAGAACAAAGGGCCGTCTCTCCGAACAATGTCCTTATGGCCCCCTCAAGGTGTGGTGAGAACCAGATCACTGGCGGGCCCCCAAACACCTATTGGGTCGGTCTGATCCTCTGCGGACGGGTTGCCCGTGTAGAGGAAGATCGCGGTGTCGACCGAGCTCGAAAGGAGCGGAAGTCGAACCCACGCCGTGAGAGCGCCCGTTGCGCCATCCCAGCGCTCGACATCGTGGTCCAGTCTGGTCACCCCGTCGGCGGCGGTGAAGACGAGATCGGCCCCATCGATCGCGGAGTTGGCGCCAAGGTCGGCGTCGATCAGTTCGACGAGCAGTGGAAAGTCGACGACGTCGGCGTCGGCCAGAGCAGCCGAGATGGTGATCGGGCGCCGGCCCAGCCAATCGCCCTGATCCCGATAGATACCCCCGGTGACGGCGGCTGCCGACACGACCGCGGTCGGGTTCGAAAGATTTGCCGCCTCGAAGGCGAGTTGATCGACAGAGACCGCTCGGTCGCGGAGGCGAACCTGGTCCAGGTCACCAGCGAGTGTCCGGGCTCCTGCCGGGTCACCGCCAAGCACCAATGCCGTCGTGCGAGATCCGGGCAGCGAACCTGTGGCAGCGATCGATCCCACGGGGGCGCCGTCGAGGACCAGATCGAGCGTGCTCTGATTCCAGACAACGGCGAAGTGGTGCCAGGCTCCTGCGGTGATCAGGCCACCGTCGACCCGCACAGCGGAACCGTCGAGGCGCAGGGAGGCATAACCCGCCGGGGAGCCTGGCATCGTGGTCGCATCGACGCCGATCTCGAGAACACCCGAGACCGCCGGATCGCCCTGTGACAGCAGAACGGCATCGCTTGTCAGCGTGTCGGCTCGGAACCAGACCGAAGCGGTGAACGAGCCACCTGGCAGGCGAGCGGGTGCCGACTCGAGCCGGTCGGTCGATCCATCGAGGTGGGCCGCGAACCCAGTTGGGCTCGCCACCCGAGACGTGTCGCCGAGTGCCAAACCATCGTTGTTGTTCGGCCCGGCATCGTCGAGCGTCGGCGCAGGGCCAGCAATGTCACTGGCCAGATTCCACGCCGCTCGCTGCCCGACCCACAGGGAGCGTGGTTCCGCCTGGAGCGGAGCGTCGGCGGCCCCGTAGTAAGCGAACAGCGTGGTGTCCGTTGAACTGTCGAGCGTCGGCACCAGAACCCAAGCAGTCAGTGCGCCCGCGCCGGGAGACCACGACTCGATCTCGTGGGCCAGCCGCGTCCCGCCCGCCGTCGTGAACAGAATGTCCGAGCCGTCCGCTGAAGCGTTGGCTCCGAGGTCCGCATTGGTGATCTGGACGAGGACAATCTGATCGGTGAGATTCGACGCCACGGTCGCTGCATCGACGGTCAGTGCGATCCGTCGGGTCCAAGGGTCGGCTCGGTACCAGGCAGTCCCCTCGGTGCGATCCTCGAAGACTCCGAGACCACTTTCGAAACCTTCATCGATCAACCACACGTTCTGGGGGTCGGCCAGCGGGACGGCCGGAGTTGGATCACCGAAGTAGAGCCAGTACGAGATCGTCGACTCTGCGCTGACCGGCTCCTGGGTTTTGAACCAGATCCGGGAGACCGGAGTATTCCAGCTGCTGTTCTCGTCGAGTACGCGATCGAGTTCGGTCCAGCCCGTTCCGTCGAACCTCCACAACCGGAGGTCATCACCAGAGCTCAGCGACAGATCCGACGCCACCATGTCCTGATGGTCGAGGTCGAGCGGGGTCGTATAGCCGTTCGGTACATCAACCGACGCGGCATCGACATCGATCCGTTGCCGGAACGGCGACGTCGGGTCAGCCCAGTCGGGGCCGCCCCACGTGATGGCCTGCCATGCGAACGATGCCAGCGAGTCGGTCGCTGCTCTTGACACTTCGACCGTCGTCGCGTCAAGCAGGTCGACCGTGACCATGGCCTCTCCAGGCTCACCGGCGAACGCTTCGTCGGTGGAGCCACCGCTCGACGCGCCACCAACCAGAACAGTGGAGCCGACGGACGTGCGGGTGGTGTCAACCGGGCTGATCGACACGTTGGTCGTGGCCTGAGCCGGTGCAAGATTCACCACGCCGTGCTGCACGGTGGTGCCCTCGAGCAACTCCACCACCTGCACGTTGACATCGACGGTTCCGGTACCGATCCCTCGCTGCACCTCGACCGTGCTGCCATCGAGTAGCCGGGCACGAACGAGCCGGTCGCCAACGCCGCCGCCAGTGTTCGGTGACGCCGCCGCCACAATCAACATCGTGGAAGTCGGATCGACCGGCGACGCCAACACGATCGTGTCGATCACACCACCGGAACCGAGCGTCGTCGACACGACCTGATTGCGAGCGTCGCCAGAGTCAGCGAAGGTCACGAGCTGATAGCCGAGGGTTCGAGCGGGAACCTGATCAGCCCCCGCAGATGTGCGGAAACGAACCGTGTCACCATTCACCAACTCCACGATCGGAAGGTCGTCACTCTCGAACGCCGTCGAAGTGGGGGCGGCAATCGAACCCCCGAGCAGGAAGCTGCGACCTGGGTCGACGGCAGTGACGGGAACGTCGACGGAGATCGTGTTGTTCCCCGGAACAACGCCCCGCTGAACTGTGACGCCGCAGGCGTACTCGACCACCGACCATTCGATGACCACCTGGCCAGGAGTCGGCGTGTCGGTCTGGCGAATGAATTCAATGGTCGTCGGGCCGCTGAGGTCAGCCAGAACCATCGAGTCACCTGGCTTCGAACTGTTGCTGCGCACCGAATGGATCACGAATGACGCTGCCGGGTCGACAGCGGCGATCGGAGCAATGGTGACACCGTTCGCTGAACTCGTGATCTGGCCTGACTGAACGCTGCCGATACGTGCGTCGAAGCAGTCGGCGGTCGAGAACGCATTGCCAGGCACGACGTCGGTTCCCAGGTAGAGCGACCATGCCAGCCCGGTGAACCCGAACAGCACCGACAGCCCGATCGCCATGCCGAAGCGCTTCTGACCGGGAGACGACTTCTTCCTCGACGAATCAGCGCCGCCTGCCGACGACGATGCGGCGGCAGTTGCGGTTGCTGGGGAGGTCGAGGTCGATGACGTCCAGATGTAGGAAATGGCGGAGAGCGTCAGCGCCAGGACAGCGCCGCCGACAACCACGAGCCCGATGAATGGTGACCCCAGCCAGAGCAGCGCCGCTCCGAACTCCGGAAGAGTCCAACGTCCGATCAATTGCGGCCCGTCGAGGGGGTAGGGGTTCGGATCCACCTCCTCGTTGGCGTCACCGCGGGTGACCGCGTAGACAACTCCGGTACCGCTCCGTTCGATCTCTACGATTCGGTGGGTGACCGTCGCCCTGGCCTCGTTCGACATCACCAGGATGTCGCCGACCTCGACTCGATCTACGGGCTGAGCAATGATCAGCGAGCCCGTCGGAGCCGTCGGCGACATGCTGCCACTCGTCAGTACGACAGGCCGGTAGCCCTGTGCCAGACCGACGCCAAGGCCGATCACGCCCAGGATCATCGACACAGCGACAAGAGCAATGACGAAGTAGAAACCGCGAAAGACCTGGTCGCCGATCGAACGCTTGGCCGGAGACTTCACCACGTCGCTCACCGGATCTCCTCCGGAGCTTGCTCGGCGTGCAGCGTGAGGTTCACGATGGCTTCCGCCGACTGGTACGCATCGCTGATGCCGATTGGCAACTCGATGACGACGCACAACACATCGCTTTCAGCGGGATCCACGAGGCGGTCACCCGGGTCGGGCCCGATGGCGACGTCACCCAAAACTGCGGAATCGAGCATGATCCCGTCGAAGAGCAGGCCGCTCACGCCGGGGATCACTGAACAATCAGCGGTTCTTGCCGGCCAAATCCTCCACCACAGCACGTCGAGAAGCGAGACACCACTGCGAGAGGAGAGCTCGGCCACGACCGCATACCGAAGCGGCAGGGTTCCGGCGTTGTCGAAGGAGATCTGGCCCGCCAACCGGTCACCTGGTGCGAGCAGGGTCGTGTCGACGGGAAGGGTGTTGGAGCCGACCTCGACCGACACGCTTGCGCTGGCAATGCGATTGACGCCGAACGTCTCGCTGTCGCCGAATGCTGCCTCGCTCCGACCAACGCCGAATGCGATCGCGATCGGTCCGGCGAGGGCAGCGACCACGAGCAGAATCACTAACCCGAGGATGACTCGGCGGTTCATGGCGTGGCTTCCCACACGAAATCGAGCGACGATTGCCGCCCCACAGCCCCGGCCTGATCGCGGAGTTCGAACGTGAATCGGTAGACCACCGATTCGTTTGAGTTGTAGATCGATCCCAACTCGATGACGCCCCTGTCATCGAGCTGTTCGAGTGTGCCGGTGAAGATCCGCTCCTCGGAGCGGAAGCCCTCACATGCCCCGAATCCACCGCCGGAGCCGGCGTCGATCTCGACGTCGAGGTAGGGCCCCAGATCTCCGACTGTCTGAGCGTCGAGCGTCAACGCGACAGGCAGGATCGAACCCTCGTATGCAACAGCGATGCACTCCTCGACCGGGCGGCCAGGGGCCATGTCTTCGAGGTTGACGAGCGATCGTCCCTCGTCGTCGTCGACGAGAGAAACGGTTCCCGCAGCGAAGCTGTTCCCGGCAACCGTGCCGTCCGGGTCGAGCGCAGCCGACGATTGGGAGACCACCAAGGTCGAAATGATCAACGCTGACACCGCAGCTGCGAACGCCCGCGCCGCAGCCCGGTCGATGCGTGACGCCGCCTCGACGGCCTCGTCGTCGACCGGTGCATGTGGGACTGCGCCATCCAGGGGCCGAGCCATGTCAGCTCCTCCCCACGACGGTGACGTCCGCAGTGGCCAGGGGTTGACCGCGAAGCAGCGCACGAGTGCGGTCGCCGTCCTGCGGCATACCGGTGTAGTAGCCCTGAGCGAGGCTGCACCCAGCCTGCTCGACCACTGCCTGATGAGCGGGTGTCTCGATACCTTCAGCGATGACAACAAGGCCCAGCCGACGACAAAGGTCGACGATGGACTCGATCACGATCTGATCGGTCCGCGAGCGAATGGCGTTCACAACAAGCTTTCGGTCGAGTTTGATACCGGCAACTGGCAGCTCGTGGATGTACGAGATCGAGGTCTGCCCCTCACCGAAGTCATCGAGCAACATGCGCACACCCGCTCGATTGAGTGCGCTGATGTTGTCCATCACTCCGGGTGCGTGCGGCGACACGAGCTGCTCGCTGATCTCGACGAACAACCGATTCGCATCGACCCCGAGCTCAGCAATTGCGTCGACCAGGTTCGGCACCAGATAGTCAGCTGCGAGATCGTCTGGCGAGGCGTTGATTGTCAGGAACAGTGCATCCTCATGGCCGTCACGCAGCCACTCGGCCACCTGGCCGATCGAGGACCGAACGATCCATCGGTGGAGCATGGACCCGGCCTTTGCCATGCGAGCGGCTGCAACCGTCTCGGGCGCAGGAATCGAACCGAGCTCGGGGTGTTCCCACCGCACAAGAGCCTCGAGCCCAGCGATCTCGTGGCTCCCCGACACTCGGACGATCGGCTGGAAGTGCATCGTGATCTGCTGATCGATGATCGCCTGTCGGATGTTGTCAGCCAGGAGTGCTCGCCTGAGCTCTGCTTGATCGAACTCGGCTCGGTGGAACTGGTGACTTGCCTCGCCGTCCCCGTGCTTTGCGATGTACATCGCAACGTCGGCACGTCTGACGACTTCAGCGCTCGTAAGACCCTGCTCTGCGAAGGCGATGCCGATGCTGGTACCAATGCGCACGGCCTCACCATTCACCTCGAACGGTTCGGCGATCATCGACACGACCTCGACGGCGATGACCTCGGCTCGTTCGGCCGACACGTTCCCGCGAATGAGGATCGTGAATTCGTCTCCGCCGACCCGGGCAACGACGGAGCCAGAAGGCGCCGCATTCGCCAGGCGCATCGCGACCAAGCGGAGGAGTTCATCGCCGGCATCGTGACCCAGGCGGTCGTTGACGGGTTTGAACCCGTCGAGATCCAAGAACATCACTGCCGGCCGCGGATCGTTGCGAACAGCATCGTCGAGTTGCTCGAGCAACATTGCACGGTTCGGTAGACCGGTCAGCGAATCGTGATGAGCCTGGTGTTCCAGTTCAACGTGCATCGACGTGATCTCGCTGAGGAGTTCGTGATTCTGGAGTGCGACCGCAGCCTGGCCTGCGAGTAACCGGAACGCGTCGACCTCGCCTGCGGTCACGGCTCGGCCGTGCCGAATCGCGGCACGGAGCACGGCTCGACCGCCATCTTTGACCGCGACAGCCGACACGAGGATCGTTGACAACCCGAGATCGTCGAGCGCCCCTCGTTCGACAGCATCATCACCGTCCACGATGACGGAGAGATACTGGAGGTCCTCCGGCCGGACGCCGCTTGCAAAACGGCCGGGCTCGGGCAGATCCCACTCGGGCGACCCACCGAACTTTCGCCACGTTGTTCCATCGGCGGTGATCACGAGGTCGACAACGTCGAAGCCGAGTCGACGAGTGCCATCGAGCACCGCGTCGACGTGCTGTCCATCGAGCTGACTGACCGTGCGACTCGCCTCGGCCACCGTTTCGAGAAGCTCACTTCTCGCGACGACTCGGCTGATCGCTCGCCGCTGCTCAGCAACATCACCGACCAATTGCTCGGCAAGATAGGCACCGGGAACAACGACGAGGAAGAGCACACTCATCTGATCGAGTGTCTGCTCCAGTTCTTCCAGCAGGTTGACCGAGCCACTGATCTCGAAGGTCCAGATGCGCGTGGCAACAGTGACCGTGGTCAACACCATCCAGTGGTTCAGCGCTCCCACAAGCCCAAAGCGGACAGCGGCCTCGATGATCGGCAGGGCGAACAACACCCATCCCAGACCGGACGAACCCGTGAGCGCCGACAGGAAGACAACGAGTGCTGTGTCGATCGTCAGTTCGATGAACGGAAGGCGGTTCCGATCGACCTTCAACCGAAGTGAGAGCGCATTCGTGATCAAGAGCACCGCGAGCAGGCTGATCAGCAACGGCAACTGGACCCGATCGCTACCGAAGACTTCGAATCTCGATGGATCCAGCACGTACTGGGCGGTGATCAGCACGGCGACGAGGACCCGAACGCGGCGGACACCGACCTGCCCGACGTCGTCGGCTGGCTCCCGCTGTGGGCGGCGGCGCCGCATCGCTGGAATCAACGAAACCACGAAGTGCACGGCGCCAGCGAGCGTGAGCAGGCCCCATGCAACGAGCGGGATCCACGCTCCCTGATCACTCCAGACTGCGGGCAGACCTACGAGCGGCACCAACACGCGTGCCACGCCGCGAACGTCGGCTGCCGCAACCCGCTCGATGTCCGGACTCGGGTTGGCGTCACCCTTGGTGACCAGTTCGGCACCCTCGGCCGAGAACACGCGATGGGCGACGACTGCTCCGTCGGACCGCTCGAACACGACGATCGATCGTTGGGAGATCGTGCCGTCTGGTGTGGTGTCGATGAGCAAGACGTCACCAACACTCACTGCGGGCTCCATCGAACCAGACGTCACCACGACAGGAGTCCATCGGCCGACGAACATGCCGAGCAACACCCACCCAACGAGCAACAGCGACAGATACGACAGGACCCAGAGCGTCAGGCGTGCGCCCGGGAACAGAACCGTTCTGACCCAACGCTCGAAGCCACTCGGAACACCATCGACGTCGGCTGGGGCGGTCACGGACGCGCCTCCATGATCAACCAGAAAGCGGTCGTGAGATCCTGAGCATTGTTGTCGTCGACCACCTCGACACTGATGCGGACCCAGGTAGTCGCGCCGCTGTCAGCACTGTCGATGAGTGGAAGGCCCGTCTCGAACGACCCGTGGCGATTCCATAGCTCGAGCAATCTTCCGGAGAAGATGGTCTCGTTCGCTCCGAAGTCGCTGCACGCTGGGTCATTTCCGACGCCGAGCTCGACCACTGTCTCGATGAATGCTTCGAGCCCCGAGCCGCCTTCGGGCCTCCCGGTCAGTCGAATCGGGACATCGGACGGGTTTCCCCAATACGTGACACCAAAGCATCGCTCCACCACCAGACCCGGGTACAGGCCCGCCGCGTCCAACAACAGGCCCGTCGATGCCGTTTCGGCGCTGCTCTCGACCGCGAGATCGATCGATACCGCTGAGATCAAGGAGCTGTCGTTTGTCGTGGTGGCTGCGATCCGGCCTGAGGCGGTGGTGACACCGGACCAGACGAACACCAAGGCCGCACCCAACACCAGAACTGCGGCGAAGGCGAGCGCGAGAATTCCAGGACTCGTTGCCCTCAACAATTCGCGCTCTGTTTCTTGGGTTGGTTGCTTCACCACAATCCTTGGTCCCTCAGAGGGTCGGCTCCTCCCATGCTGGGATGAGCCACTGCCGTCGTCCCCACGGTCCTTGCTTCAAGGGCCGCTCGGTCAATTGCGTTCGAGCACTCCCAGACTGGCGATCGGCTCGTCGCTGACGAGTCGCCTGGCCCTCACGTCGTCGACGAACCACCGCTCCGCACCGTCCATGGACGTGGCCCGGAAACCAACAGAACCGCTGACCAGCCCTGACAACGCGGTTGGTCCAATTTCTTGGACTCCGTCGACCCATACCGACGTGACGCCGAGCTCGTCGGTCAGCACCACGATTCGCTGCCACGAGCCACTGGCCAGCACCGTTGGCGACGTTGCAGAAGACGTCCGGCTGCCGGCATCGAACACACCGAGATCCAGCCCAGATGACGTGGCGGCGAGATCGAACTGATCGGTCGCAACGGCGCCGGTGCGTGTTCCGGCAGCAACCTCGGACGTCGCCGGGTCGCTGACCCACCACCAGGAGGCGAATTCGACCCCGGGTTCGTCGACACCGACGGCGGTCAACCAAGCATCGACGCCAGCTGGTGTGATCGGAGCTGCAGCTGCCCCTGCGCCGGTGCGGGTCTGTACCGCTGCGGTGGTCCATGAAGTCGGCGCAGCGCTCTGGGCAGCGCCGATCGAGAGATAGGCAGCGGGACTCGAGACGTTGCGGAAGCGGGCCGCAATTTCTGCTGCCGGAGTTGCCCGATGGGACAATTCGATCTGATCAATCATGCCGTTGACCCCGGCGGTGCCGATGGCGTTGTTGCCAACCACCAAGGAAGCGTTGAGATCAACAGTGAGCGTTCCAGCGGCGACCGCTGTGTCGACGACGAATCCGTTGACGTGAAGCGTCAATGTGGAGCCATTCCAGGTGGCTGCGAGGTGGTGCCACGATCCGATCGGCACCGTCCCGCCTCGCACCTCGACGAGCGATCCGCTGACGTCGATCCTGGCAACGGCTTCGCCAGTGGCATCATCGATGAGGAGCTCGTACACCGCTCCGGCACCGACACCCTTGGCGACCAGTCGCGGGTCGGAACCAGCCGAGTCGAGACGCACCCAGCCCGAGATCGTGAGGGCGCTGGACGTCAGATCTGTGGCGGGGCCGACGAGTCGCTGCCCCGGTCCGTCCACTACGAAACCGTCACCGGCAATACCCGCAGTTCCCGGAGTCAGATCGAAACCGCCGAGCGCCGTCGCGTCGCTCCGGCGATTGCTCGAATCGATGGCACGGTCACCGGACGCAACCGCAGTGATCGATGCTGAGAACTCTGAGGTCGACCCGAACACTGGGCCTGTGGATTCTTCGGTGATCGTCACGCTGATCAGATCACCGACCGAACCGGCGAACACGCCATCGAACGCTTGCGGTCCGGATCCGATGTGGCTCAATGTGGATGTCTCGACCAGGACCTCACCCTCACCGTGGCCGGAGGGATCACCGCCAGACGGGTTCGCGAAGAAGTTGAAACGGTAGTCACCAGCCGGAACGTCGAACGTACCGCCGATGGTCACCGTCGATCCGGAGACCGTCGCTGAGGTGATGATCGGATGGTTGACGAGGCCCGTTCCGTTCGTCGTGACGCCGAATCCATTCTCGGTGCCGCCGACGAGGTCGATACCGATCTTCCCGTTCGAATAGATCGCGTTCGCGAGGATCGCATTCCCGGTCGATGCCAGGTCTCCGAGCTCGACGCCGGCACCAGTGTTGTTGGCGATGACGTTGCCAGCGCCGGCTGCTTCGCCACCGATCAGGTTGTTGGTTGTGTTGGTACCGATGAGGACTCCGGGTCCGCTGTTCGGAATCGAGCCAGTGCTGAGCGCATCAGTGCCGATCAAGTTGCCCGAGACGGTGTTGTTGGTGGCGGCGTTGTTGATGATCACGCCGCGGAACGTATTGCCGGAGATGAGATTGCCTGACAACGGGTCCCCTCCACCGACGAGGTTGTTGTCACCAGCGCTGATCCAGACGCCGCGAGCATTGCCAACTGCTGCGGTTCCGGCTGCGTTGGTGCCGATGTAGTTGCCCCAGATGTTGGTGAAATCCGTGGTCACAGAGACGCCCTGGTAGGTGTTGCCGCTGATCACGTTTCGGTGGGCGACGGTTGCGCCGCCGATCGTGGTGTTGAGAGCGCCGCCACCAACGGAGACACCGTGCTGGTTCGGAACGGGTGCGTTTCCGGCGGCATTGGTGCCGATGTAGTTGCCGCTGATGATGTTCAGCTCAGTCGTTGGCCCCGTGATCGAGATTCCGCCTTCGCTGTTGCCCGAGATCACGTTCCTTGCAGCGAGCGTGGTGCCGCCGATGATGTTCCCGCTCGCGCCGCCCCCGAGCCGGACTCCCCAGTAGTTCGGATTGACCGCTGTCGCGCTCGCGTTGGTTCCGAGATACAGACCGGACAGAACATTGAAGTCGGCGCCGGAACCATAGAGGAGGACGCCTGCCGAGAAGCTCCCGCTGAAACCGCTGATGGTCATGTCGCGAAGCGTGATCTCGGCAGAAGTGATCGTGAGGCCGTTCATGGCAACGGTGGCCGCCGAACCATCGAGTTCGAGCTCGGGTCCAACCGAGTTCGTGTCGACGACGGTCACGCCGTCGTCGAGATCGAAGGCCGTGCCGTCGATCGTCGTATCAGTTGAACTCAGAGAATCGAGCGAATTGGTGACACCAACCCGCCACCACTCATCAACACCTGCGGAGGAATCAATGGGCTCGACGGGGACGAACCGCATGACGTTGGCTCCGGCGATGGCGTTTGCGTTCTGGATGAACTGTCGCAGTGAGCCCTGCACAGTTCGGTTGGCGCCTGGGTCGTCGTCTGTTCCGTCGCCGCCTCGCGTGTTGGTAACGACGTTGAACGAGAACCCGAAGTCGACCGCTGCGACGTCAATGCCAGAAAGCGGAATCTGCGCGCGGTGCAGCCGCACCGTCGAGTTGTCGGAGAGCAGCCCAGTGGAGCCGCCGAAACACGACCCGGCAGCAGAGTTCGGGCTGGCAGTGCCCGTCCCGGTTGCACACGACCCGCCGAGAGGTCCGTAGGTCTGCTCGGCCCAGATGTCGCTCTGCACTGCTGTTGGGTCCTGAGCCGGGCTCACCGTGGTCGAGTCGACCCAGATCGTGTACGTGTCGTCTGGCAAGCCAGTGAAGAAGTAGCCACCCGCATCATCGGTGGTGTCCGTGGCAATGAGCGAATCCGTCCCGTCGTAGAGGTGGACGTCGACACCCACCGAGCCCGGGTTGGTTGCGCCGCCGATTGCGCCGTCGGTCAGAAGGTCGCCAGCGATGTCTTCGAACACCAAGCCCGAGATCGCAGACCCGACAGGAAGCACAACGTTTCCGCTGAATTCCGAGGTGCTCGCTCCCCACCTGGCCACCGATGTCAGTGAGTCACCGTCGGTGAGTGGTGCGTCCAGTGAAGCGGTCGAAAGGGTGAATGAGAATCGATTCGTCGTGTCGGTGCCTTGATCGAGCCCGTTGACGAATGCCGGACCGTAGGTGCTGGTTGTTGCATCAGCGTCGCTGGCCGAACCCTCGCTCAGGGTGATCAGCCAGGTCTTGCCTTGACCGAAGCCAGACGGGTCTGGATCGGCCAGGTAGAGCTCGATGGTGGCGCCAGGCCGTGCCCAGCCGGTGATGATCAGGTCGCTACCAATGACGTCGGCGGTGTCGAGGACGGGGAAGTTGATCAGATTGTTGCCACCGACGTCCGCGTCGCCGCTGTCGTTCGGGGTCAGGAATGGAGCGGCAGTCGAGTCGTCCCCGCTCGCCAGCAAGTCGATGCCAATCTGGCCGTTGGTCGTCCCGTTGCCGTAGAAGCTGTTTCGGGTGATGTAGGCGTTTGTCCTGTTGCTTTGGACCACCACACCGGAGCCGATGTTGTTGGCGATGATGTTGCGGCGAATGGTCGTTGAAGCACCGAACACCCAGATTCCATGCGGACGAGTCCCACCCCAGCCGTTGGCGGTGATGGTGTTGTCCTCGTACCTGATCCCGCCCGTCGGGGCGTTGAAGATGCCGGCGGCATTGTCGGTCACGAGGTTGCCGGTGATGCTGCCACCGATCCACATGCCAACAGGGTTTGCGGTGGAGTCCAGCAGACCGTTGCGGCGAACCTCGTTGCGGAGCACGGTTCCTCCTGTGGTGCCGCTGAAGTCGACGCCAACCCCGCCAGCGAAGCCGATCAAGTTGTCACGGACGATCGCATAGTCGGCTTCTCGCATGGCCAAGTTCTTCTGACCGCTACGTGCCCCTGCCCCTGGATCGACAAACGAGGCGGGTTGCGTGCCGATGACGTTGAACTCGACCAGCGATCCGGTGAAATTTGGGGTTGTGCTGAAGTTGGTTCCGAACTTGACGTTCGTATCGAGGGAACCTGTGGAGCCGAAGCCCCAGATGGACACATGGCGAATGGTGGCGTCGCTGGCTTCGAACACCAGGCCCGTTGGCACCACTACTACTGCCCGGTTGTTCCAGATCTCCAACTCGGGGTCGAGCAAGGGTGTCGTGTACGTGCCTGCGGTTCCGACCGCCTGACCGGCACCGATCTGGGCAGCGTTCGGATCGAGGACGGTGACGCCGTCGGTGAAGTCGAAAGCGCGGCCATCGATCGTCGTGCCATCTCCTGTGACCGCAGGAAGAATGCTTGTGACGACGATCCGCCACCAGGAGTTGCCAAACCCATCAGTGGCCCCGACTGATTCCGCTGGAACGAACCGCATCGTGTTCGTTCCATCGATCGCGTTTGCGTTCTGGATGAACTGGCGGAGCGAACCCTGCACCGTGCGATTGGATCCGGTGTCGTGGTCGATCGCGCCGCCACCGGCAGTGTTGGTGACGACGTTGAACGAGAACCCGAAGTCGACGGCCGTCACGTCTGTTCCGCTCACGGTCAGGAAGGACCGGTGCTCTCGGTCGTCCCATTGGGAGAAGTTGTCTGACAGGTCGCCGGTGATGCCGCCGTAGCAGTTCCCAGCCGAGAGACGGACGGTATAGCTGGTGCCATTGTCGCAATAGCCGCCGACCGGCCCATACGTTTGCTCCGCCCAGATCTCCGTTTGGATCGCTGCCGGATCCTGAGCCGGGCTCACACTCTTCGAGTCGACGACGACGAAGTAGTCACCGTTGGCCAAGCCGGTGAACGCGTAGGCGCCGCTGATGTCGGTCTGGGTGGGTGCCCCGCCGACCAGCGTGTCGCCAGCATCGAGGTTCGAGTCGCCGTCGTCCAAGTAGAGGTAGACGTCGACGTTCTGGGTTCCGGGGTTGCTCGCTCCCCCGATCGAGCCGTCAGTCAGGAGGTCGCCCGCTATGTCTTCGAATACCGAGCCAGAGATTGAGGGCGCGGGACCTGTCGCCGTGACGGCTGCGGAGAACTCTGACGTCGAGCCATAGATCGGCCCAGCGGCTTCCTCGGTCGCTGTCAGTGTCACGAGGTCGCCAGCGCCACCGGAGTAGCTGATCTGGAAAACCTGGAGCCCGCCACCCGTGTGGGTGATCGTCGTGCCGTCCTCGAAGGACTCTCCTTCGCCGTGGCCGGATGGGTCGACACCGGACGGGTTGGTGAACACGTCAATTCGATAGTCGCCGGCAGGAACGTTCAGATCGAAATCGACCGTGACCGTCCCGGCGAGTTCGCTAGCCGCTGTGGGCGACGGATGACTCATCCCGTCATTCACGGTCGCCGTGCCGTTGCTGGTCACACCGAAGCCGTCTTCGGTCCCGCCGACCAGGTCGATTCCAAGAGTGTCGTTCGAGTAGACGTCGTTTCCGAGAATCGAGTTGTCGACGCCGGAAGGGAGAGTGACGCCCTCGCCGTTGAATGCGATGGTGTTTCCCTCACCGGGAACGGATCCGCCGATGAGGTTGGACGACGAGCCCAAGGCATCGCTGGAGAAGCCACTCATGCCGTTGCCGAGATCGAGTGACCCGGTCGCGTTCGTGCCAATCCAGTTCGCTTGGATCGTGTTGTTGCTCGATGACTTCGCGTTCACTCCGTGCTGGGTGTTGCCGGAGATCACGTTGCCGTCGCCAATGCCGCCGATGACCGAGCCGCTGGAATCGCCTTCGAGCCGGATGCCATCTGACACATTGTCCAGGCGAGCGGTCGTGGCTTCGTTCGCTCCGATGGTGTTCCTGAGTACGTACGTACCTGTGGTATCGAGGCCTGTCAGGTAGACACCGTGACCGTTGTTGCCCGAAATCAGGTTGTCGAGGATCTCCGTACCTGGCGCACCCTCGACCGTGACTCCATGCAGGCTGTTGGGGACGGCCCCGTCGCCGGCGCTGTTCGTTCCGATGTAGTTGCCTTGCACCACGTTTCCGATTGCGGTTGCGGTCTTGATGTAAACCCCGTGGTTGGTGTTTCCTGAAACGACGTTTCGATCAGTGGGAGACGCCCCTCCAACGATGTTGTCGGCTGTCTTCATGTTGATGCCCCATGCGTTCGGGAGAGCCGTCGTACCGGTGACATCGGTGCCGATGTAGTTGCCGACGATCGTGTTGCCCCCGACGAACTCGAGATCGATCGCGTCATCGCCCCAGTCGTTGATCACCAGCCCCCGAATCGTCGTGCCACCCCCAGTGATCCAGAGACCGTTCTCCTCTCCAGCAGAGACGCTCTGCCCGTCGAGTTCTATGACCGGGCGACCGTTCGGTGCGAACTCAGACTGGCTCGATCCGTCGATGGACATGGGCGTCGAGATCGCTGGCAACAGTGACGACGGTCGAATCCTGAACGATTCGGGCGTTGCCACGTAGCCGGTCTCGGTCTGGGGGATGTCGAACTGAATCGTGTCGAAGCCAGCAAGGCCGTTGGCTTCCTGAATTGCCGCCCGCAGTGTGCACTCTGTGACACCCTGGGAGTTCGTATTGCCGGTGTCGCACGAACCGTTGCCCGCGCTCGCGTCGCTGAGGTCGCCGGTGGAGTTCACGGTCAGGGGGGCGTTGACGACCGAGACCTCGGCGGTCGAGGCGAAGCTCAGCGCGTACGGACGATCGATCAACCCGCTGGAAGTCGGCACGAATTCGCCGAGAGGTGCGCCGGTCAAAACGTCGTATTTGAGCACCTGGTTGGTCTGGCTGCTGGCGACGAGGAGCTGACCGCCCGGTTCGATGGCGAGGCCGACCGGCGCGCCGAGTCCTCCCGATGCGTCGGTAACGAGTGTGCTGGCCAACGCACCGGTTGTCGCGTCGTACTGCATGACGCGGTCGTTGTTCTTACTGGCGACGAGGAGATGGCCAGAGGCGGTGAAGAGCAGCGCCTCTGGACCGTCGAGCAAACCGCTGCCGGTCGGCACGAAAGTGCTGACGTATGCACCGGTCAAACCGTCGTAGCGGTGCACGGCGTCGGAGTTGACACCGGCGACGTAGAGGCGGCCGTCGGCACCAAACGCCAGGCCGCCGATTCCGTCGAGGCCGCCACCGCTTGCGAAGACCCCAAGTGGGGCGCCGGTGGCTGCGTCGAACTCCAACACCTGATCGGTCCGGAAGCTGCCGACGAGGAGGTTCCCATCGCGCCCGAAGATCAGCCCGGTCGGTTCGTCGAGTCCGCCCGAGCCGGCGGAGACGAAGGTGTCGAAGAACGAACCGTCGGCTGGGTCGTACCGGTCGACGGTGTTGGTCGAATTGCTGGTGACATACAGCAGCCCGTCTGGCCCGGTGACGACGGCGAACGGTCGATCGGTCGGCCCCAAGGTCTCGATGTACGAGCCGACGTGGTCGTAGCGATGGACGGCGTTGGATTGGAACCCTGTGGCGATCAACTCGGCGTCCGACCAGGTGCCGTCCTCGTCGGTGGCCGACACCACGATCTCGTGATGCAGACCGGACGCCATGTATGTGTGTGAGGCTGAGGCCGTGGCACCGGGGTAGGTGTCGACCGAACCATCACCCCAGATGACCCGCCAACTGGTGATGGCGTCCGCTCCAGGGTCGGTCGCTGAGAGGTCGAGCCCGTACACGGTGCCAGCTGGCACGGTGCTGTCGCCGGCCGTGCTGATGGTCGGTGCGCTATTGGCAATCACCAGGCCGCCGAGGACAACGTCGTCGTCGGTGCCGACACCGTCGCTGGTCCGAAGTCCGATGTCATACGAGCCGTCGTCGCCGAGGCCGAGTCCCTGCAGCGCGGCCCACGACACGCTGGGGGTGGCGCCCGTCGCGTCGTCGAATTGTCCGTCGCTGTCCAGATCCCACGCATAGCTGGTCGAGCCCGTCGAGCCGGATCCGTTGAGGGACAGGTTCTCGCCTTCAGCGATCGCATACGGTCCGCCGGCTACCGCGATGGGGGCAGCAGCCGCGGGGCGCACATCAACAGCCAGGATTGAGATCACGATGATCACGGCAGCGACGACCGAGGACGACTGACGCCCGAAGAGGAGCTCGCGCAGGTTCACCCGGGGGCGCGCCGACCAGGCGGTCCACTGCACTCCTTCCGTGTCTGGCTGCTGCATCTGCGTTCCTTCGCGGATTGACGCGCTTGTCGAGGGCCTTGCGTCGGGACTCCCATCGGCATCAAGCGCCCGGACTCACTCAGGTACGGGCACGTCGGGCCGAACGGCATGAGCCGTTCGGCCGTTGTGTCAGGCAGCGCTCTTTCGTCGTGAGACGAGCGTCATGCTT
>RCMY010001435.1_pt1 | contig 22760 bp, 19 predicted proteins | sample 2041341 | NCBI WGS metagenome assembly RCMY01 (sample SAMN09708234, study PRJNA481090) | Marine sediment metagenome, whole genome shotgun sequencing project.
TGCGTGCCTTGTTCTGCGAACAAGTGTCGGATTCGAGAATCCGACCTACAGGCTGCCTGTTTGTATATTATTTTTTTGAATGGGTATAAAACCCCATGTGTCGATAATGAAAAAGGCCGTCTGAAAAGCTTTCAGACGGCCTTTTTCATCATGCATGCGTTTACGTTTCAGTGTATACGGTTGCCGCTGCTTGAGCCGGAAGGTTATGTTTTTTGAACATATTTTGCATAAGCGTAATAGCTGTAAACATCTTGCGCATTTCTGTCCAAGCCGTTGAAAATCACGCCTTTTACCGGCACATTGTTTTGTACGAGTTTGGCGGCGCTTCTGTCGAGCTCGAGTGCGGTGGTGGATTCATAACGCGCCACCAGCAGGGTGATGCCGGCCATTTGACCGATGATGGTGGCGTCGGTTACCGACAATACCGGCGGGGTGTCGATAATGATGTGGTCGTAGCGCGGTTTGGCCCATTCGAGCAGGGCGCGCAGACGGTTGCTCATCAAGAGCTCGGAAGGGTTGTCGGGCAAAGTGCCGTGGGTGATGATGTCCAAGTTCGGCGTTTGCGTGGGCTGCACGGCTTGGGATGGGGTGATTTGGCCGGAAAGAATTTCAGCCAAGCCTTGTTCGGCAGGGGTTTCGAATAATTGGTCGAGATAGCCTTTGCGCATATCGGCATCAATCAGCAGCACTTTCTTTTCCGATTGCGCCATTACGATGGCCAAGTTGGCGGCAATAAAGGATTTTCCGGCTTCAGGTGTGGCACCGGAAATCATTAGGATGTTGTTTTTGGCATCCATAATGGAAAAATAAATGCTGGTGCGCAACGAGCGTATGGCTTCCACGGTGACATCGGTCGGCTCGGCTTGAGCCAGCAGATATTTGGCGGCAGCTTGTGCGGGCTTTTTCAGCTTGGCCAAGCTGCCGCTTTGTTCCGCTTGGGCATCGGATTTGGGAATGATGGCCAACACTTCCAAATTCAGGGCTTCGATTTCATCGGGCGAGGTGAGGGTGCGGCGCACGGCACCACGGAATAAATACCAAGCTGAAGCCAGCATGCCGGCGGTGAGTGCCGAGAGCAGGGTGATCATGGCCTTACGCGGCTTGATGGGGCGCTCGGCGGTCATGGCGTGGTCGACTACGCGCACATTGCCTTGTGCGCTGGCCTGCATAATGTTGAGCTCTTGTTGTTTGTTGAGCAGCTGCACATAGGTGGCCTGATTGGTGTCGACATCGCGGGTGAGGCGGATCACTTCTTGCTGGATATTGGGCAATTCCGAAATTTGGCGGTTGATTTTGTTTTTGGCCTGATTCAATACGGAGAGCTTGTCGAGCACGGCTTTATAGGCAGGGTGTTCAGGGGTGTAAAGCTCGGCTAAGCCGGCTTCTTCGGTTTTCAAGCCGGTGATTTGGGTTTCGATGGCCACTAGGCTTTCCAATGCGCCTTTGGCTTCCACCGGAATATCCAGCGAGCCGCTGCGGGTGCGGTATTCATTCAGGCGGTTTTCTGCGTCTTCCAGATTGCGCTTCAGGCGCGGCAGCTCTTCGCTGATAAAGGCCAAACCTGCGGCGGCTACCTGAATATCGCGGTCTTTGTTTTGGCTGATGTAGTTGTCGATGATGCTGTTGAGAATGCGCTGGATTTGCTCGGGCTGGGTGCCGGTGTAGCCCAAATTGATGATGGGGCTGGTTTTGCCTTTACTGATGACGGAAAGGTTGCTGTAAATATTTCGGATGGCGCTGAGCTTGGTATTTTTGATCAGCACGAATTCCTGCCCGCCATCGGCCAAAATCTGGTTGACCTGGATGATGGTTTGCGGATTGATTTTTAAAGCTTGGCCGACCGTGCCCTCGGCCGTTGTGCCATCGGGCAGCTTGAGTGTGTAGCGTTTGTTATCGGTGGTTTTCAGAATAATGGGCTGGTTGAGCCATTCTGTTTCCACCGTAAAGGTGTGCAGCGTGAGCTGTGGATCAATATCGCTGCTCAAATTGTGCAGCATGCGGCCGACCAAGGGAAAATACTTGGCATTGACCACTTGATCCAAATGCAGATCGTCAACGGTTTTTCCTACCACCAGCCGGGATTGCACCAACTCGATCTCCACTTCGGAGGGCGAGGGCTCGTTGCTGAACATGCTGTTGATTTCGGTGAGAATCTGGTTTTGCTTGGTTTCGATTTCCAGCATGGCGTCGGCACGGTAAACCGGCGTGCTGGTGAAACTGTAGAGTGCGCCTAGAAAAGCGCCGGCCAGCACAGCGGCGGCAATGGGATATTTATGGCTGAGCAGCTGGCGGAACTGTTGGCTCAAATCGATCTCACCCTGGCCTGAGCCTTGATTTCGGGAAGCATTTTTTGTCGACATACGGAAAGGTTTCCTGTGGTTCAGCTATCGGTGGTTTGGAGAAGTTTTTCGGCCCAACGTGTGGCGGCTGTTTCGAGCTGCTCAAACACGGCCTCAAACATTTCATCGTTTTGGCGGTAAGGGTCGGGGATGCTTTTTTTGTGCAGCCACTGGCCAAACAGCATGGTTTTGCTGCGCGCGGCCGGTAAAATGTCGGCCACGGCTTCGATATGGGCCGGCTCCATCACCAAAATCAAATCGGCTTGCCGGCACATGTCTACGGTGAGTTGGCGGGCAGTGTGTCCGGCAATCACCACGCCGTGCCGCAAGGCGGTTTTGATGGCTTGGAAATCGGCATCATTGCCTGTCAGCGCCCGGATGCCTGCTGAGGCGATTTGGCGGCCGGGCAGCTTTTTTTGCAGCAGCCGCTCTCCGGTGGGGGAGCGGCAGATATTGCCCACGCAGACAATTAAAATCTTCTGATACATGGCCTGTCCGGTCATTTAATCAAAAGTATTGTTTAGTGAATTGGCGCTGGTAAACGAGTTGATTAGTTGCGACATCACGCGGTTCCAGCGGGTAACCGGTGCGGCCGTGAGATACACCACGTCGTTGGCGCGCAATTTGAATTCATTGCCCAATGCGTAAGCAGTGGCGTCTTTCAGATTAAGCTGATAAATATGAATCGGTTTTTCAATATCTTGCGGTGCATTGCGGATCACAAACACGCCGGTTGCATCGGCCAGCGCCTGATTCATGCCGCCCGCTTCGCCGATGGCTTCAGTGAGGTTGAGGCCGTGGTTACCGATGCGTAAGGCGGCTTGCCTACCCGCTTCGCCCATCACATATACTTTGCTGTTGGCATTGGTGGGCACATACACGATGTCGCCGTGGCTGAGCAGATGGTTTTGCGACAAATCGCCGAATTCCAGAATATCTTGCACGGAAATGGTGCGGTCCACGCCGTTGTGGGTCCATTTGATATTGTTGCTGTCGGCGTTTTCGGCCAAGCCGCCGGCCAAGTCAAGGGCGTCGAGCAAGGTAACGGGCACGTTGGTGAGCGGCAGCTGGCCTGCTTGGCCGACTGCGCCTGAAATGGAAACGCGCTGCGAGCGGAATTCGGCAACGGTAACTGATACCTGCGGGTTTTTGATGTAGCGTTTCAGACGGCCTGTGAGCATATCTTGCACTTCGGGCAGCGTTTTGCCGCGCACATAAAGCTTGCCGATCAAAGGATAGGCAAGATAGCCTGCTTCATCCACCCAAGTGCCGCCGCTGACTTGTTTGCTTTGCGGATTTTGGGCGGAAGAGGGCACGGGAGAATTCAAATCGGGATGGTGCCACACCATCACGTTAAGCACATCGCCGCTGCCGACGCGGTAGCGGTATTCGGATTTTTGTGCGCTCAGGCCGGCATTGGGCTGGGCAAAGCGCTGCGGTTGGCGCATGCTTTGCACCAAGCTCAGGGTGATGGGATACACATTTACCCGGCTGTCGAGCGTGGTATTTTCAGCGGTGTCGTTTTCGTTATAAACGATGGTTTTGTTGCGGGTGGACAAGCCCGAGCCGGGAATCACTGTGCAGCCGGCGCTAAAGGCAAGCAGCGATAAGCTGATAACAGTCAGTTTTTTCAGTTTCACAGGAAATCTCTCTTGCTGTGGCCGTCTGAAAGGTTTCAGACGGCCTAGTGGTTTTGTTGCCAGACTAAATCGCAAATGTCATCTTTAGGTGCGAATCCGGTGGGCGCTTCCAGTAGCAGCCGGCGCAGGGTCAGTTGGTCTGATTCGCGGCAGGCTTCATCCATGCGGGTGATTATGTCAGAAAGCACATTCCACGGAAGCATCACTTCACTGGCGGTCATGATGCGGGGATGAGTGGTCTTTTGAACCTCATCGCCAATCAAGAGTTCCTCATATAATTTTTCGCCGGGGCGCAAGCCGGTAACCTGGATTTCGATATCGCCCTCGGGATGGGCAGCATCTTTCACTTCAAGGCCGCTCAAGCGGATCATTTGTTTGGCCAAATCGATGATTTTCACCGAATCGCCCATGTCGAGCACAAACACATCGCCGCCTTTGCCCATGGCGCCGGCCTGAATCACGAGCTGCGCCGCTTCGGGTATGGTCATGAAGTAGCGGGTGATGTCGGCGTGGGTGAGCGTTACCGGGCCGCCGATGGCGATTTGCTGCTCAAACACCGGCACCACGGAGCCGGATGAGCCCAGCACATTGCCGAAACGCACCATGCAAAAGCGGGTGCTCTGCCCGGGCTCGGCGGCGAGCGCCTGCAGCACCAATTCGGCCATGCGCTTGCTGGCGCCCATGGTGTTGGTGGGGCGCACGGCTTTATCGGTGGAAATCAGCACAAAGGTTTCCACACGGGCATCGATGGCGGCTTGGGCGCAAAACATCGTGCCGTAAATATTGTTGCGCACGCCTTCGATGGTGTTGAATTCCACCATCGGCACATGTTTGTAGGCGGCGGCATGGTAAACGGTTTGCACGCCGAAAGCCTGCATAATGGTAAACAGGCGCTTGCGGTGCTGCACCGAGCCGAGGATGGGCAATACTTCGATATCCATGTCTGAGGCCGTCTGAAAATCGCGCAGCTCTTTATCGATACTGTAGAGTGAAAACTCGGATAATTCAAATAGAATAAGTTTGGCCGGTTGGTTGCGGATAATCTGGCGGCACAATTCAGAGCCGATGGAGCCGCCCGCTCCGGTAACCATCACCACTTTACCACTGATGTCGGCCGCCATCAGCTCGGGGCGCGGGGCAACGGGATCGCGGCCGAGTAAATCAACCACCGAAACTTTTTTCAGCGAGCTGGCGCTGATTTTGCCATCGACCAAATCTTTCATGCCCGGAATGGTGAGCACTTCGCAAGGATAAGCTTCGAGTTGGTGGATGATGTTTTTGCGCACTTCGGTGCTGGCGCTGGGAATGGCGAGCAGGATTTTTTCCACGCCGTAGCGGTTGATGAGGTTGCCGATTTCGGAAGGCTTGTGCACCGGCAAGTCGTAAATCACCATGCGCTGGATGGCGGCGTTGTCATCCACAAAGGCCACGGCGTTGTATTCGCTCACCTGTTTGATGGCTTCCAGCAGCTGGCGGCCGGATTGGCCGGCACCGTAGATAATCACCGGAATCATCTGCTTGCGGTGGCGGTTGGTGAGCATGGTGCGCAACATGATGCGCGAGCCGGCAATCAACACCACCAGCATCAGAAAATAAGCCACCGGCAAGGCCAGGCGCAGCCGCTGCTCAAACAGCAGCACGCTGAGGAAAAACAGCACGCCGGAAATGGCGCTGCCCAGCACCGTGGTGGTGAGCACTTTGGTGCTCACATAGCGGGTGACGGCGCGGTAAAGCCCCAAGCGGGTAAACACCAGAATGGTTAATATGGCCGTGGCGGCAAAAGCCAGCCAGTTGGCCGGGCTGCTCCACTCTTGCGAATAGCTGGCTTTCAGATTTTGGGCGAACCAAAACGCCACGAAAATCACCACCGCATCGTGTATTACGAAGATGATTTTTTTAATGTTGCGCGGCAGGGCGAGTAAAGAATCCAAATTCATGTCGGGTATTCCGATCAGCCTGTGTTTAGGCGCAGGCTCGGGTTAAAACGGCTTCGATGTGTTGGCAGCAAAAAGCGGTTTCCGCTTCGGTGAGGGTGGGGTGCACCAAAAACATCAGGCTGGTGTCGCCCAATTCCACGGCATTTTTCAGGCGCTGTTGCGGCCGCCACGGCGTGTTGTCGAAGGCTTTTTCGCGATAAACCTCCGAGCAGCTGCCTTGATAGCAGGGCACTTTGAGTGCGTTTAATTCATCCACGATGCGGTCGCGCGTCCAACCGGCTTTCAGACGGCCTAGGTTTACAAAAGCATAGAATTTGTATTGCGCGTGTTCGATATAATCGGGCACGTCCACCAGGCGGATGCAGGCGAATTTGCCCAGGCTCTGGGCGAGCTTGGCGGCGTTGGCTTGGCGCTTGGCCGTCCAGTCCGGCATACGCTTGAGCTGGATACGGCCGATGACGGCCTGCATTTCCATCATGCGCCAGTTGGTGCCGAAGCTCTCGTGCAGCCAGCGAAAGCCGGGTGCGTGTTCGCGGTGGTAAACGGCATCGTAGCTCTTGCCGTGGTCTTTATAAGCCCACATTTTCAACCACAATGCTTTATCGTTGGTGGTGACCATGCCGCCTTCTCCGCCGGTGGTCATGATTTTGTCTTGGCAAAACGACCAAGCGCCCACATGGCCGATGGAGCCGACGGGGCGGCCTTTATAGCGGGCACCGTGCGCTTGGGCGCAATCTTCAATCACCCACAGTTTGTGTTTTTCGGCCAACGCCATAATGGCATCCATCTCGGCGGGCATGCCGGCCAAATGCACCACGATAATGGCTTTGGTAGTGGGGGTTAAGGCCGTCTGAATGGTGTCGGCGCTGATGTTTTGGCTGTTGAGATCCACATCGGCAAACACCGGATTGGCGCCGGCGGTCACAATGGCGGAAGCAGAGGCCAAAAAGGTGCGCGAGGTGACGATCACATCATCGCCCGCGCCGATATCCATGGCTTTGAGCGCCACATCCAGCGCCAGCGTGCCGTTGGCCAGCGCCACGGCGTATTCGGTGCCGGCAAACGCGGCAAATTCTTTTTCAAATTCGCGGCATTCCTGACCGGTCCAGTAGTTGACTTTGTTGGAAAGCAACACGCGCGATACGGCATCGGCTTCTTCTTGGGTGAAGCTCGGCCACGGAGACAATGAAGTGTTTAACATAGCAAATCCTTGATTTCTTCTAAATGGTTAATCCAATGATGCGGCTGATGGTCGTCGGGGAAATCGGCGGCCTCGTGCCGGTGGATATTGTGCGGCGCGGCGCGCAGGCCTATGGTGCGCCAGCCTCTGCGGTTGGGGGTGACAAAATCTTTTTTGATGTTGTCGCCGATATAAATCCAGGTTTTGCCCGGGTATTTTTCTTCTACAAAGGCAAAGCGCTCGGGTTGCGGTTTTTCCGAGGCGAAGGCTTCGGAAACCAACACATGTTCAAAGCAGTCGGCCAGCCCCAAGGCGGAAAGTTTCAAGCGCTGGGTGAGGCTGCGCCCATCGGTGATCAGGGCGCTGCCGGCAAACTGGCGGATAAGCTTCTTCAGCTTTTCAGACGGCATATAAGGCCGGATATCGGGCGTGTGCAAACGGTATTGCCACAATAGCGTGGCTTTTTCCGAATCGTTAAAATGGCAATAATCGCACAAATCATCCAGCCAGCTGTTGCCCTGCATATTGAGGGAAGAGAGCAATGCCTGCTTGTCGCATTGCGGATAAAGCTCGGCCACTTGACGGCACACGGCTTTGATACCGGATACTTTATAGTCGAATTCGGCATAAAGCGTGTCGTCCAAATCAAACACAATCACGCTTTCACCCGCGCGAATCGGCGCACTCATTCGCGCACCAATACTTTCGCGTCATAACGCAGCATAATCAAATTATTTTCCCATTGGTCGAAAAAAGGAACCGCTTCACCATAAAGATATTCGCGGATAAGCCAGCCCGGATAGTGTGCACCGGCGGCATAAGTGAGCGGAAAGCCGCCGCCGAAGCGCGGGTTGATTTCCACGCCGTACACACTGCGGCTTTGGGCATGGTAGAAAAACTGGGCGGTAATGCAGCCGCGCGCGCCTTCGAGCACGGCCATTTTCTCAAGCAGGAAATCATACAGCCAGTCGCGGCGGGTGGCGCCCTTACTCACTTCGCCCGAGCGCACTTCCAAGCGCTCACGCGGCACGGCGCATTTCAGACGGCCTTCATGGTTGTAATACATATCGACGGTGAATTCTTTAAAGGTGTGCTGAATATCGATAAGCTGGCAAAACATCATTTTCGGGTCGTTTTTCAATTCATCGGTCAGCGCTTCCGGGGTGTTGAGCGCTTGCGCACCGATGCCGCGGCTGCCGTCGTATGGCTTGACAAAGCAGGGGAAAGTGATGTTGTAGGGCGTGTAAATTGCGGGCGATGTAATGCCGTGGCGCTCAAATAAGGCGATGGTGTCGCGCTTGTCGCGGCATTGGCGGATGAGCGCGCTGTCGGCCACCACAATCTGAATACCTGCTGCGGCAAAGCGTGCGCGCGCATCGGCCAGCTTGAGCAGCTCGGTGTCGATGGTGGGAATAATCAGGCCGATATTTTGGGCTTGTGCCAATTCAAAAATGCTGTCGATATAATCGGGCGCTGAAATGCGCGGCACGGCAAAAGCGCCATCGGCAGCCTGGCAGGCGGAAGACATTTTTGGGTTTAAATCGGTGCATAAAATCTTCGTGCCGTCTGAAAATTTTGCGGCTTCAGCCTGAAAATCCTGCACCAATTCAACGCGGCGGCCGGCAGACAAAATCAGGATATTATTTTTTTTCATGGTCGTCATTTCCTGTGAAAAAAGGCATAGTGGCATCGTTTTGCGCGGAAATACCTTCTTTGATAAAGACTTTTTTAACGGTTAACAGCAAAATTTTGATGTCGAGCCAAAGATTGTGGTGATCGACATACCACACATCGAGCTTGAATTTTTCATCCCATGAAAGTGCATTGCGGCCGTTTACCTGCGCCCAGCCGGTGATGCCGGGCTTCACTTCGTTGCGGCGGCGCTGGAAATCGTTGTAGAGCGGCAGGTATTGCATCAACAAGGGGCGCGGGCCTACCAGGCTCATGTCGCCTTTTAACACATTCCACAATTCGGGCAGCTCATCCAGGCTGCTGGCGCGCAGCTTGCGGCCAAACGGCGTGAGCCGCTCGCTGTCGGGCAGTGCTTGGCCGTTTGCATCCACCGCATCGCGCATGGAGCGGAATTTCACCATTTTGAAAGGTTTGCCGTCTTTGCCCGGCCGGGTTTGGGTGAAAAACACCGGCGCGCCGAGGTTTTTGCGGATCAGGTAAATCAGCAGTAAAAACACCGGTGAGAGCAGCAATAAGCCGGCGGCAGAGGCCAGAATATCCAATAAACGTTTCAACATATTATTCATGGGCAAGTGTCTCAATCAGGGTGATGATTTTTTGATAGGCCACATCACGTTTGAAGCGGCGCACGATTTCTGCCGATTGCACCGGCCCGTTGCGCTGCTGCAAAATGCGGCGGGCAGCGGCCACGAAAGCATCCACATTGCCGGAAGGGTAATCGGCGTGCGGCAGCAAGGTGAGCACTTCGGCCACTTCATCATTCACCTGGCTGTTGAGAATCGGCTTTTGTAAGGCCATATAATCAGACAATTTGTTGGTTATCGAGGCTGCGGAATGCGATTGGATCGGGTTTACCGCAATATCACAGCCTTTGGCAACGGCCATCATTTCTGCATAAGGCACATAGCCGTAAAAGAGAATTGATTCATTGGCATAAGCTTTGAGTTTTTCCAAATCGGGGCCGCCACCCATGATGTGCAGCGCCACTTTTTCGCCGGCATTCAAAAGCTTTTGCACGCCTTTGCATACGGTTTCCATATCGTAGCTGAAGCTTAACGTGCCCAGATAAAAGAAGTGGGTGAGGCCGTCTGAAAAGGTTTTGGCCTGCACGCGCTCAAGTGTGTCGAAATCCGCACCGATATACACCACTTCGCCGGGCGCATTGGGGTTGGCTTCGTGCGCGCGGTCAAGGTAAGTTTGCGACACCGCCACCAGCGCATCGGCGGCGCGATAGGCGGCATTGGCGCGGCCGGCAAAGGGCACGAAATTATGCGGAATTTTTTTCAGCACGGGCAGAACGGCGGAAAACGATTCCGGCCACACGTCTTGCACATCGATAATCAGTTTATAGCCCAGCCGTTCTTTGTGCTTGCCCAAAAGAAGATTGGTGGCAATCAGGGGATAAGCGGAAAGCACCACATCTTGTTCGCCCGGTCGGCAGCTTTGCAGCCATTGCCCGAAATCTTTCACAAACACATCGTGGCTTTTCAAGCGCGCGAGCGACACGTTTTTCGAATAGCCGCTCTCGTTCATCAGCTTGACTTTCAGACGGCCTTTGGAAGCAGCCTCGGCATGTTCAGGCCGTCTGAACGATTTATCATAATGCCTGAAGTTGCTGGTAATCAGCAAAACATCATGCGATTGGCTCAAAAGCTCGGCCAAATACCAAAAGCGGTTGAAGTGCGGCTCATTGGGCAGCGAGCAATAAGGGGCAACAATGGTGATGTTCATCTGCGTATCCGTTACATATTATAGGCGGCCATGGTGGTGCGGTAGATTTCTTCGTCGGAGCACAAATGGGTAACGTGGCGGTTGAGGGCATCGCCGTAACGGCGGCGCAAATCTGCATCGTTGACCAAGGTTTCCACGGCGGCGCTGAATGCGGGTAAATCGCGCAAGGGTGTGCAATAGCCGGTTTGGCCGTTGATGACCATTTCGGAAATGCCAGCAGCATCATAGCTGACAACCGGGGTGCTGTAGAGACCGGCTTCGAGAATATTGTTGCCCACCCCCGCGCCGTGGTCGCCGGCCACATTGGGTGTGTTGAGCAGGATGTCTGTGCTTTGGAAATAGCTACTTAAATCGCGCACGCCGCCCAAAAAGCTGACTTTTTCGGCAATGCCCAGTTGCTGAGCCAATGCTTTGAGATTGTCGGTTTCTTCGCCTATGCCGGCGATTTGCAGGCGCACAGGCAAATGTTTGTCGTCCAGCATCTTGAAAACCTGCAAGGTGTCGGCCAGATTGCGTACTTTATCCAGCCGCGACAAGGTGCCCAGCATGATGTGGTTTTTTTGCGTTTTTTCCAATGCCGCATCTACTGTGGGCAGGGCGTTGTAGGTGTAGGCAATCCGCGTGGCCGGAAAGCCGTGGCGTATCAGCTTTTCCTGCTCGTGTTTGCAGTTGGCGATGATATAAACGCCCAGCTTGTCAAACAGCTTGGCAATTTTGGGGTAGGTTTCGGCATCGAGGCCGCGCGCGTGGTAAAACACCCGAGCATTCGGTGCAGCCATTTTGGCCGCAATGGCGCAAGCCGGTACGATGCGTGCCATTTGGCAATGAATGATATCGGGTTTTTCCTGTTTGAGCATTTTGATGTAGGCCAGCATGCCCTTCAAATAACCGATTTTACCGTTTTGGTAGAAATCAATATTGTGCCATTTCATGCCATGTGCCACCGCATCGGACACCAATGGGCCGTCTGAAGAAGCCAACACGATTTTGTGACCATGCCGGCTCAGCAGCGTGCCGAGCCGGAAAGATGCGTGCTCAGTGCCGCCCAGGCCGCTCATTGAGGTTGTCAGTATGATTTTCATAGATTGGTTTGATCAGATTGAGGTTGAGTCGGATGACATACTATATAAATAAAAATCAGAAAGCAGGGCAACCATATAAACGGTAGTCTCAAAATGGTTGATGGTATAAAGCCGGCAATCAAAAAGATAATCATGGCCAGCAAGGCAATAAAACGCAGCTTGGAAGCGTAGCGCCGGCTGCCGATCATGGTGGCGGCATAGAGGATAACGTAGCTCAAAAAGCCGAGCAGAGAAACGATGCCGAAGCCGAGGTAGAGCTCGATGATAAAGCTGTGCGGGTTGCCGAAGCCCAAACTACCGCTGATGTGTCCGCCAAAAAATTCACGAAAATTTTTGGGGCCGTAGCCCAAATAGAGCAGAGGCGGATTGTTCCAGAAATAATGATAAATCTCCTGTCGGTAAGAAACCGAGTTGTCGCTTTCGAGATCATACAAAAATAAATACAAACGGGATGAGAAGCGCTCCAAAAATTCATTGCTGTCGAGAGAAAGTAGAAAATTCTGGATAAGTTCGGACGGAATCATAGAAAAGAGCAAGGCTGTTGCAGCCAGCATAAAAATGGAAAGCAGCCCGTTGTTGCGGTAAACCAAATAAAGCAATAGCAGCACCAAATAACACACAATAGCCGTGCGCGACACGCTGGCAAAAATGGTGAGACCCAGCAATAAAAACAGCAACCAGCCAAGCGCTACTTCTTTTTTGCTTTTGCCTAATAAATTAAAAAACACCAACACGGCCGGAGCGAGGCATAAGGCTGTGGTGGAAAGATTGTTTGGGTTGAAAAACAGCCCTTTGAGTGTGCCGGAATCTACCGAATAAGCTTCATCGGCATAGACAAATTGAAAGCCGGTGAGCAATTCGATGAAGGCAGGAAGGGTAATAAATGCCAGAAAAAAAAGAATAAACCGCTGGATGAATTTGAGCTGGTCGGGTGCTCTGCTGATAATCAGATAAAGGATATAAAAATAGCACGGCAAAACGGCAAACATCATTAAATCGGCAAACAACGTGGCGCTTACCGATGAGAAAATAATGTGGAGCAGGCTCCAGCCGGCCATGATGGTCAGTGCGAGCAAGGCTTTGCCTGCCTTGGCCGGAAATGTTTTTGATTCGAGCAGAAAAATCAGGCAGGAAGAAAGGATAAAAAGCAAGGTCAGCGGATTGTCGATACGCGGAATGCCCACGCGGTAAGAGAGCGAGGGGCCTATCATATAAGCACCCAGCATGCCATAAGCGAGCAAAAGATAAAGGGACTGGCTTTTTATTTTCACATCGAATCCGTTATGCATTAAGAATGCGCTGCCGCTATTCGGTATTGTTCGGTTAATTGGGTAATAATGCTGTGTTCGCCAAATTCGTCCAGACACTGCTTTCTCAAATGGGCGCTATTGTAGCGCTCATGATTTTCATAAAGCTCAAGCAGTGCTGCTGCCAGCGCGGCGATATCGTCGGTGGGCACCAGCAGGCCGTTTGCCGGGGTGATGATGGATTCGGGGCCGCCGCAACGGGTGGCCACAACCGGTAAGCCCTGTGAGAGCGCTTCGATAAACACCACGCCGAAAGTTTCAACGCGGCTGGCCAGCACGAAAGCATGGCTTGACTGCATCTGCGCCAACACTTGTTCGTGGCTCAGCGCGCCTGAAAAGGTTACGGCATGACCAAGCTCGAGCTCGTCGGACAACCGGTGCAGTGCCGCTTCTTCCGGCCCGGTGCCGCCGATATTGAGCTTTAAGTCAGGATATTTTTTCAAAGCCTGTGCAAAAGCCGGTATCAACAAATCGTAGCCTTTGTTGCGCGATAAATGGGCAACGGAGCAAAAAGTGAAAGGGGTTGTCGGTGCCGGGCGGTTTGTGCCGGCCGGTGCGGTAAATTTCAACGGCAGGATATTGGGAATATATTGCCAAGGCAGCCCTTGATAGGCTTCTTCCAGCAGGGTGCAAAAGTTTCTGCTCACGGCGATGCGTGCGGCCGCATGTTCGGCGGCGAGCTGCATATCCGGCCACTGCCAGTCGGGAATGAGCTTGCGTGCATAGGTGCTGCTGTGCTCGGTAATCACATAGGGAATGCCGGTGTCGATGTGGATCTGATGCGCCAAAATGCCGGCGTGATTCATGCTGTGTACATGAATAACATCAGGCTTGCCATATTGCAACACATATCGGTCGAATAATTTTTTGCCGGCGCGCACCCAGCGGTTGCGGTCTATATAGGGGATGCGCGGAAAAAAATACATGCTGCGATAGGCGAAAGTGGGCACACCTTCTTCAATGTAATGGCTGATGCCGTAGCGGTTGCTCAAGAGCGTGCGGGGCTTGCGCAGTGAGCGGAAAATAGGGGCAATCACCCCTGTTTTGAGGCCGTGCCTGTGCAGCGCCTGCGCTTGCTGGCGAAAAAAAATGCCGTCAATATCATCCGGCGTTTCCGGATACCAAGATGGAATAATCAATACATGCATAAGGCGTTTCAGGCGTGTTAATGGGTTTTCAGACGGCCTTTGAGCAAGGCGGCCAATTGTTGTAATTGCGGTTTGTGGCGGACAATCAACAGGAAAAGCAGCACCAGCCATGCAGCGGCAAAAATCATATAATTGTCGCGGCTGCCCCAATAGGTGTAGGCTAGGCAGAAAAGGAGACAGGCCAGCGTGATGCCGTAAATGCTCAGGCGCGGCAGCTTTTGCCACAAGCGCATGGATGCTTCGGTTTTCAAAACAAAATAAAGCCAAAAAGATATTGCAGTGGCCATTGCCGCCCCTTTTGCACCCAATTGCGGAATCAGCAAACGGCACAATGCTAGGTTGCACAGCAGAGCAATCACCGAAATCAGGGTAATCAGCCACGTTTTTTTGCTGATATTGATGCCGATGCCGGTCACTTCCGTTAGGGTGTAGAGCAATGGAAACAATATACTGGATAGCAAAATAAATTGTACCGGCGCATATTTTGGCGGTAACAATAAAGGCACCAGCGGAGAAAAAAGGCCGACCAAGCATAAAATGGCTGCCATGAGGCTCAGCATCAGAGCAACAATACTGCCGATTTTATCGAGATTGACTTCTTCTTTCACCCAGCGAAACACCATCGGTGCCCAAATCGTCGAAAAAATGCTTTGAAAAATCAAAGCAACTGCACCAAAGCTGATGGCCATGGAATACACGCCCAATTCAGAAAGGGTGCCGTATTGTTTCAGCAAAAAGCGGTCAACCGAAACCAAACCCCAATAAGCTAAGCCGCCGAAAGCCAGCGGTATGCCGTAGCGCAGCGCTTCTTTCAGTACGGCACGATCAAATGGTGCGCGCCACGCCCGCGCTAATTCACTTTTTGTTTGCAGCAGCAAAACAAGGGTGGTGAGTATTTGTGCCAGCGTGTAGGCGAATATCAAATTAAACGTGCTCTTGGCCGCGCCGGTAAGCATATAGGCCAGCACAATCACTAAAATCAAAATCTTGGGCGTGAGCTGGCTGAAGGAAAATGCATAAGCGCGCTCCTGCATCCGCAACACTACCGATAAATAGCGCGACAACAGCATGGTGGCCATGAAAATCAGGCACAAAAGCCCCACGCTGGCGCTGTTTAATTCCAAAATAATTTCAGACGGCCAAGCCCGGTCAAACACGCCCACCAACAAAACCGCAGCGGCAATAAAAGCCAGCGGCAGTACCAACACCGCTTTGAGTAGGCCGGCCCGATTGTCGGCGGCGTGGTATTCGCGGATATAGGCCTGATCCAATCCTAGGCCGAGCACAATCAGCACTAGGCTGGACACGGTTTGCAGCAGCACAATCCGCCCGATATCGTCTGCCGGGAAATACCATGAAATCAAAGGCAGCGCCACTGCGCTGGCAGCGGCTCCGCCGATAGGCCCCAGAGCATAGCCGAGTAGTTTTTTTATATTCATAGCAAACGGCTGCTTTCAGACGGCCTTTGTTGTACGGCGGCGCTCAAACATTCAGCGCAGATTTGAGCGCGGCCACCACTTGCTGCACCTGTTCTTGCGTCATATAGGGGTGCATGGGCAGGCTGAGCACTTCTTCTGCCACCAAGTCGCCCACCGGCAGGGAAACATCGCTGGCAACCGCGGGCTGCTTGTTGAGCGGAATCGGATAATGCACAGCCGTGGGAATACCGGCTTCTTTCAAGGCCGTCTGAACGGCAGAGCGGTTTTGGATGCGTATGGTGAATTGAGCATAGGCACTGCGGTTGTGCAGCTCGATAAAAGGCGCAGCCAAGCCGGCGGCTTGCAGTGCGATTGCATACATTTGCGCCACTTGCTGGCGAAGCTGCATTTCTTCTTCCAAAATGGCCAGTTTGGGCAGCAAAATAGCGGCTTGCAATGTGTCCAGGCGGCTGTTTACGCCGACGCGGATATGGTGGTAGCGGCGGTCTTGGCCGTGGCGCGCAATTTGGCGGATAACCGTGGCCAGCTGCTCATCGTTGGTGAAAATCGCACCGCCATCGCCATAGCAGCCCAAGGGTTTGCTTGGGAAAAAGCTGGTGCAGGCAATGGTGCTCAGGTTGCCCGATTTTGTGCCTTTATAAATGGCACCAAAGCTTTGCGCGGCATCTTCGATCACCGGCAGCTTGTGCTTGGCTGCGATGGCGTTGACGGCATCGAAATCAGCACATTGGCCATACAGTGAAACCGGGATAATGGCTTTGGTTTTGTCGGTAATGGCTGCTTCGATTTTGGCCGGGTCGATATTGTAGGTTTGCTCGTCGATATCCACATAAATGGGTTTCGCGCCCAGCAAGGCCACGGTTTCGGCGGTGGCGATATAGGTAAATCCAGGCGTGATGACTTCATCGCCATGCCCCACGCCCAATGCCATCAGGGCAATTTGCAAGGCATCGGTGCCATTGGCGCAGCTGATGCAGTATTTGGCGCCGCAATAAGCGGCCAGCTCAGCTTCCAGCTCAGCCACTTCCGGGCCGAGGATGTAGTGGCCGTGCGCCAATACGGTTTGGATATTGGCATCGATTTGGCTTTTAATGCGCGCCTGCTGCGCGGCAAGGTCGATAAAATTAAGCATTTTTCAATCCATTTTTCAGCATTTTGATAAATTTTTCGTGCGGCACGGCAAAGTTGCCGGTTACTTTTTCGCCGGCTTTCACATCACGCACCACAACGGAGCCCATGGTGATAAAAGCTTTGTCACCGATTTTCAGACGGTTGCTAATGGAAGCTGAAGGCCCCACCCATACATCATCGCCAAGGGTAACATTGCCGGCCACCATAGCGTTGGCCACAATCAGGCAACGCTTGCCTGATTGCACACCGTGGGCATAGTGAATTAAAGCATCCAGCTTGGTTTCATCACCGATAATGGTGGTGCGGTAGCTGAAGCCTTTGGAAACAAAGCAATTGGGACCCACTTCGGCATTTTTGCCGATAATCACTTCGCCGTTGTGCACCACAGAGAGCAAACCTTTGCTGGTGCGTTTGTGCTCGAACCCGTCCACGCCGATAACGGCGCCTGCGCGGATTTTGGTGCCTTCGCCTATGTGAACGTCGGGCATAATCGTCACGTTCGGCTCGATGCTCACGCCGGCTTCAATCACCACGCCTTCAGGGGCGATTACAGCTGAGGGATGGATGCTGGCCTCAGGCGAAATGATGCTTGGATTGCGCTTTTTGTTTGTGCCCATATAGCTGACCAAGGTGAAAAAACACCATTTCGGATCATCTGTAAGCAATGCGCAAATATCGGCGCGCAGCAAATGCCGGTTGGCCTCGGTAACGAACACGCCTTTGATATGCGGGTTTTTATTCACATCGGCCGCATATTTCTCGCTATCGAGAAAGGTGAGTACATTGTCGGCCAAGTCGCAATCCGACAAGCCCAAGCAACTGAAGCCGGCAAAATCAAAAGTGAGCCCGGTTGCCTGTTGGATCAGCTCGGAAGTAATCATGGTGTCTCCATAAATTGATGAGATGATTTGAATATCTTTCAGACGGCCGCTTTGGTCGCCGAGCGAGCCTGAAAACAGTTGTTTTGGTGTTTCGGAATAGCCGAATCACGGTTTGTTGCTGCTACTCGGGCTCAAGATTGGGTATTTATTTTAATAATTCCGCTACCGCCGCTTCACCTTGAATCTGGGCGGTTGTCCATTTGCCGCCGTAAATGTGCAGCACTTTGCCGATTCTTTCAAATGCCCATTCCCGTGTGGCGTTGCTGGGGTTGGCGGTGCTTTTCAAAAGCGGGCGCACGCCGGAAAACATGCCGCTTACATCCGATGCGCCCAACGCATCGCAATGGTAAGCATTGTAGGCCGCCAAAAGATAATCGATTTCCTGCGGAGAAGGCGGCTCCGCTTCGGGCGTGTTTTGGCGCACTTCGGTGGTGCCTATTAGGGTTTTGCCTTGGTAGGGCAGCACGAAAAAAATACGTTTTTCGCCCGGTATGGGCAGCATCAACGCTTGCGGCAGCGGCCGGTCGATAAAAATGTGGCTGCCGCGCACCCAGTCGAGGTGATAGGCAGGCTGTCCTTCTTGTTGCAGGCGCAGCTGCATGGCCCAAGGGCCGGTGGCATTGACAATGCGGTCGAAGCCGGCCAAATCGTCCAGCGTGCTGATTTTGTGATGGCTGCGCACTTCTACGCCCAATTGCCGGCTTTGTTCGATAACCCACTGGCCCAATGCAAAATCATCCATTTGTGCATCATAAAATGAAAAGGCACCGACAAGGCCGTCTGAAAGCAATGCCGGATTGCGTGCCAATACGGTTTGCCTGTCTAGCCAGCGGCTGCGCGGAAAGCCGCTGCCGCCGGCCAGAAAATCATACAGCTTGGTGCCGATGCCGATTTGCCATTTCGGCCGGCCGCGGCCTTGATATATCGGAAACAGCAATTCCAGCGGCTGCCCCAAGTGCGGCGCTTGCTCCAGCCAAAAACGGCGCGCCTGCAAAGCTTTTTTAACCAGCCCGAATTGGCCGGTTTCCAGATAGCGCAAGCCGCCGTGCAGCAATTTGGATGAAGAGCGGCTGGTGTGGGCCATCGGCGTGTTTTGCTCAAACAAGGTTACATTATGGCCTTGCTTGGCTGCCGCCCACGCGGTGCAGGCACCGATGATGCCTGCGCCGGCTATTGCGATTTCCATATCAATACACCAAGGGCAGCGAAGTGGTTTTGTTGTCGCGCGCGGCAAGATAGGCCGCAATCAGCAATTCCAGCGATTTGAGGCCTTCTCGCCCATCGGTAACCGGCTCGGCTTCGCCGCGCATCACGTCGATAACGTTTTTGTAGTAGAGCGGGTGGCCGAAGCCGTAAACCGAAGTGGTTTCGTAGTTGGCGGTTTTTACTTGCTCATCATAATCGCGCTCGTCGGCGAAATTCCATTCTTGAATTTCGTTTACTGCCATGCCGCCGATGCGCACGGTGCCGGTTTCGCCCAAAATGGTAATGGAGCCTTCCAGGTTTTTCGGATAGGTGCACATGGTTACCGCCATCGAGCCCAGCGCGCCGTTGCGCCAGCGGATATTCATCACGCCGGTGTCTTCTGCTTCGATGTCGCGATGGGTGGAAATCATGGCCTGCACATCTTGAACCGGGCCTATCAGCCATTCCATCAGATCGACATAGTGGCTGGCCTGGTTCATGAATGCACCGCCGTCAAATTCCCAAGTGCCGCGCCAGCCGTGGCCTTGATCGTAATAAGCCTGCGGGCGTGTCCAAAATACATTCAGATGCACCATGCAGATTTTGCCGAAGCGTTTTTCGGCAACCGCGCGTTTGAGCAATTGCAAAGTGGCGTTGAGGCGGTTTTGTTTCACCACAAACAGGCGCTTGCCGGCTTTGTCGGCGGCTTTCACCATGCGTTCGCCATCGTGCAGGCGGGTGGCCATCGGCTTTTCGGTGACCACATGAAAGCCGGCCTCGAATGCCTGCACCGCTTGCTCGGGGTGTTGGCCCGAAGGCGTGGTGAGCACGATAATATCGGCATCGGTGTCGGCCAGCATGTCGGCATAGGAAGCATAGCCTTTGGCACCGGTGCGCTCGACGGCCGCTTGCAGGTTGGCCGGGTCGGTGTCGCACACGCCGATGATTTCGCATTCGTCTGCGAGGGTTTCAAACGAGCCGAAATGGTTGTTGGAAATGCGCCCGCAGCCAACCAGCGCGAATTTGATTTTACGGTTTTTGATGGTTTCAAACATTCAGACGGCCTCCTGATCAGGCTTTGACGATTTTGCTGTTTTTGCCTTGGAATTTGCCACGGGTGTCGACAATCAGCTTGGCATGTTGCTTGAGCAGCTCATAATCGAATTTATCGTGGTCGGTGGTGAGCACCACGCAATCGAAGCGGGCAAGGTTTTCGGGGGTGAGTGCTTCGCTTTTCAGATCAAATTGATGCTCGCGCATTTTGGGGAACACCGGTACATGTGGGTCGGAATAGGCAACTTCCGCGCCCAAAGCCTGCAAACGCTCCATCACTTCCACAGAAGGGCTTTCGCGCATGTCGTCGACGTTTTTCTTGTAAGAAATGCCCAGCACCAAAACCTTGCTGTTTTTAATCGAACGGTTGTGATCATTAAGCGCCAACACCACTTTGTTGACCACATAATCGGGCATGGCGGAATTCACTTCGCCGGCCAATTCGATAAAGCGGGTGTTTACACCGTATTCGCGCGCTTTCCAGGTGAGGTAGAAAGGGTCTATCGGGATGCAGTGGCCGCCCAAGCCCGGGCCGGGGTAATAGGCTACAAAACCGAAAGGCTTGGTGGCCGCGGCGCTGATCACTTCATGGATGTCGATGTCCATTTTATCGGCGACGATTTTCATTTCGTTCACCAAGCCGATGTTGACGGCGCGGTGGATGTTTTCCAAAAGCTTGGTCAATTCGGCCGCTTTGGTGGAACTCACCGGCACCACTTGATCGATGGCCGGCTGATAAAGCGCAATGCCCACTTCCAAGCAGGCGGGGGTGTGGCCGCCGATTACTTTCGGAATGGTGCGGGTTTCGAAATTGGGGTTGCCCGGGTCTTCACGCTCGGGCGAGTAAACCAGAAATACGTTTTCGCCTACTTTGAGGCCGTTTTCTTCTACACGCGGCAGCAATTCTTCTTCGGTGGTGCCCGGGTAAGTGGTGCTCTCCAGCGACAACACCTGGCCTGCGCGCAGATAAGGTTTCACGGCATCAGTGGTGTTGATCACAAAGCTCATGTCCGGCTCGCGGTATTTGTTGAGCGGCGTGGGTACGCACAAAATCACGGCTTCCACTTCGCTGATGCGTGAAAAATCGGTGGTGGCTTCAAACAGGTTTTTGCTGGCTTCGGCGATTTTTTCGGCGGGAATGTGTTCGATATAGCTTTGGCCTTGGTTGAGTTTGGCCACTTTTTCTTCATCGATGTCAAAACCCAAAACCTGATAGCCGATATCGACATAGCGCAGCATCAGGGGCAGGCCGACATAGCCCAAGCCGACAATGCCGATTTTGGCGCTTTTGTCGGCGAATTTTTGGATGGTTGTATTTTTCATGACAGCTCTCTAAAAAGGATGGGATAAAGAAAAGAAAAAACGTAAATAAGGGAAAGATAACTCAGTTAAAGACAAGCAATGTCGGATTTGGTTTCAACACAAAGGCCGTCTGAAACAAAATACCGCGATGATACCCGAATAGAATAAAGATGAAACGCATCATAATCAGCAGCAAGGGAAACCGCAAACTGATGATACTTACCGTAGTCAATTTATGACTGTGCGGTAGTTGAGAACTGTTTTTAACAAAGGTAGGTATTGTTTTTTGATAAATAATGAAAGGGTTGCATTTAATCGCTTTGCCGCAAGCAGCCGTTTTATCAGGCTTGGCGCGGGTGCAGTACCCATTTAATGTCATCGCCGATGCGGGCGAGGGTGGTGGTTTGCCAAGCGGCCGTGCGGCTGAGCACGAGCGGATTTTCCGGCAGCGCAAACAGGCCGCGTGCTTGGTTGCCGAGGATTTTCGGCGCTTGGTATAACACGATTTCATCAGCTAAATTTTCTTGCAGAAACGCGCCGGCCAAAGTGGCGCCGGCTTCTACCATCACTTCGCCGAAGCCCAAAGCGGCCAATTGCGCGAGCAAATCGTGTAAATCAATGCGCCCTTGCGTTTCAGACGGCCTGATGATGCGGATGTGCTCATGGCGGCGGTAAGGCGCTAAGCGGCTTTCGTCTTCCACCAAGGTGGCAATCACGGTGGGGCTGCCGCCATCTTGCACGAGCTTGCTCTCGATCGGCGTTTGCAGGCGGCTGTCGAGCACCACGCGGGCGGGCTGGCGCAGGGTGGGGAAATCGCGCACATTCAGTTGCGGGTTGTCGGCCAACACGGTGCCGATGCCGGTGAGGATGGCGCAGCTCTCGGCACGCAAAATCTGCACATCGGCGCGGGCTTCTGCGCTGGTAATCCATTGGCTTTGGCCGTTGGCAAGCGCAGTTTTGCCATCGAGGCTGGCGGCGCATTTCAGGCGCACAAACGGGCGTGCGCGCTCGATGCGGGATAAAAAGCCGCGGTTGAGCGCGCGCGCTTCTGTTTGCAGCAGGCCGTCTGAAACATCTATGCCCGCTTCGCGCAACATCGCCAAACCTTTGCCGGCCACCAGCGGGTTGGGGTCGGTCATGGCGGCCACCACGCGTGCCACGCCGGCTTCAATCAGGCCTTTGGCGCAAGGCGGCGTGCGGCCGTAGTGGCTGCAGGGCTCCAGCGTTACATAAGCGGTGGCGCCTTCGGCCAGCGCGCCGGCTTGGTGCAGCGCGTGCACTTCGGCGTGCGGGCCGCCGGCCTGAAGGTGGAAGCCTTGCCCCACAATTTGGCTGCCGCGCGCAATCACGCAACCCACGCGCGGATTGGGCGAAGTGGAAAAACGCCCTTGCCAAGCGAGGGCGAGGGCGTTTTGCATCATGCTGATATCAAGTTCGTTGAACATAATCTGCCTGTGGTGAGGGCGCGCGGGGCGATTCAAAGCTTTCAGACGGCCTGATGTGTCGATCGGATGCTTGAATTCGATATTCGGTCGCTACGGCCGAAAAAAGGCCGCCATTTTGTTTTTTAAGCCAATGTCGGATTCGGGAATCCGACACTTGCAGCGCAGAAGGCCTTATACCGATTCTAAAAAATAACCTTACAAAATAAAAGCAGTTCGGCAGCACCATCCGCGTAGGTCGGATTCTTGAATCCGACGTTTGGCCAACGGC
>RCMY010004923.1_pt1 | contig 22752 bp, 15 predicted proteins | sample 2041341 | NCBI WGS metagenome assembly RCMY01 (sample SAMN09708234, study PRJNA481090) | Marine sediment metagenome, whole genome shotgun sequencing project.
GCGGGTGCGGTGTATCTGTGGTTCCAGACTGACAGTGCCCCGGATCTTGCCTGGATGGCCTGGACCAAACCCAGCGCCATCTTCTTCATCACCATTTTCTGTCTGTTGCTGGGAATGTGCATTTGGGAGGCATTCAGTCCCGGTGGCGGTCCTCGCATCGGGATACTCCGGTTTGAAACCACTCGGGGTGACAGGTTGTTCTTATCGCTGCTTGGCAGCGGATTCATCCATCTTGCCTGGCTCGGTCTTATAGGGCCAGACTTGTGGAAAGCATTGGGAGTGTCAATCGTATACGCCGTATTGGTGTTTAGACTGGTATGACCATCGTTAGTAGTAATACGCATCACCAATCCATAAGGAGGAAAAAAATGCGTCAATTCAGGCAGGCCGGAACTGCATTAGCAGTGGCCGTTCTCCTCGGAAGCACCCATGTTGCGCAAGCAGACATGGCGGCGGCTGAGGAATTTCTTGCAAGTGAAATCGGCGATCTGTCCACGCTTAGTGGCGATGAGCAGAAAGCGGAAATGCAGTGGTTTATCGACGCTGCCAAACCGTTCGCAGGAATGGATATCAAAGTGGTCTCAGAAACCATCGGTACCCATGAATACGAGTCCAAAGTGCTGGCGCCAGCGTTTGCAGCCATCACAGGTATCAACGTCACTCACGATCTGATCGGTGAAGGTGATGTGGTTGAAAAGCTGCAGACCCAAATGCAATCAGGTGAGAATATTTATGATGCCTACATCAACGACTCGGACCTGATTGGTACGCACTGGCGTTACCAGCAGGCTCGCAATCTGACAGACTGGATGGCAGGTGAAGGCGCTGATGTTACATCGCCGACACTGGATATTGATGACTTCATCGGCAAGGACTTCACTACAGGTCCAGACGGTAAGCTGTATCAGCTTCCTGACCAGCAGTTCGCCAACTTGTATTGGTTTCGTTATGACTGGTTCAACGATGAACAGAACAAGGCCGACTTCATGGAGAAGTTCGGTTACGAACTCGGGGTGCCAGTCAACTGGTCTGCCTACGAGGATATTGCCGAGTTCTTTACCGGTCGCGAGATCGATGGTCAGAAGGTGTATGGCCACATGGATTACGGCAAGAAGGATCCGTCTCTGGGCTGGCGATTCACCGATGCGTGGCTCTCCATGGCAGGCAACGGGGACAAGGGTGAGCCGAACGGCCTGCCAGTTGACGAATGGGGTATTCGTGTCAACGAGAACAGTCAGCCGGTTGGCTCGTGCGTTGCTCGCGGTGGTGACACCAATGGCCCGGCAGCCGTCTATTCGATCAACAAGTATATCGAATGGCTGAACAATTACGCACCACCAGAAGCGGCAGGCATGGTCTTTGGCGAAGCGGGTCCCGTGCCCGCTCAAGGTGCCATCGCTCAGCAGATGTTCTGGTACACAGCGTTCACCGCCGATATGGTCAAGGAAGGAATTCCCGTCGTTGATGATGAAGGCAATCCGAAGTGGCGTATGGCTCCCAGCCCGCATGGCGCGTATTGGGAAGAAGGCCAGAAGCTGGGTTATCAGGATGCCGGTTCATGGACGCTCATGAAATCCACACCGGTTGATCGTGCCAAGGCGGCCTGGCTGTATGCGCAGTTCGTGACTTCAAAGACGGTTGACGTCAAGAAGTCTCACGTGGGTCTGACGTTCATTCGCGAAAGCACGATTCAGGATCCAAGCTTCACCGAGCGTGCGCCAAAGCTTGGCGGACTGGTCGAGTTCTACCGGTCACCGGCTCGGGTTCAATGGTCACCTACCGGTACCAACGTGCCTGACTATCCAAAGCTGGCTCAGTTGTGGTGGCAGAACATCGGTGATGCTTCGTCGGGTGCCAAGACACCTCAGGAAGCGATGGATGCACTGTGTGCGGCTCAGGAAAAAGTGATGGCACGTCTTGAAAGAGCGGGTGTGCAGGGTGATATCGGGCCGAAGTTGAACGAAGAGCAGGATCCTGAGTATTGGTTCAGCCAGCCGGGTGCGCCCAAGGCGAAGCTTGAGAACGAGAAGCCAACGCCTGAGACCATCAACTACGACGAGCTGGTCAAGAGCTGGACTCAGTAGAGTTTGATTGTTTGATGTTTGAACGGTCCCGGGCGTTGGCGGAGTGATCTGCCAGCGCCCGGATCAAGTAAGCAACAGCTATTGCTGCTGGCAAATAGAAAGTAAAGAAAGAAAGAAAGAAAGAAAGAAAGGCAGTTGAGTAAAAAGGCATCGAATACAAATACCAGCACGAGCTGCCCGGGCATTCGACCCGCTTATTTCCAATTCACGGCAATGCGGGGGCATTGATGGGTACTTTTGATCTGGTCGTTATCGGCGGAGGTGTTAACGGAGCCGGTATCGCCAGGGATGCTGCGGGACGGGGCCTCAAGGTCCTGTTGTGCGAGAAGGATGATTTCGCTCAACACACCTCATCTTCCAGCAGTAAACTCATCCACGGTGGCCTGCGGTATCTGGAGTACTACGATTTTAAACTGGTCAGACATGCCTTGAACGAACGCGAGGTTTTGCTCAGGGCTGCCCCGCATATTATCTGGCCATTGCGTTTTATTCTTCCTCACCACAAGGCATTACGACCGCGCTGGCTGATTCGCCTCGGTTTGTTCCTGTACGACAATCTGGGTGGCCGAAAACTGTTGCCTGCCTCAAACAGTGTGGACCTGACAAAACACGTAGCCGGCAAGGCGTTGAAAAGCAAATTCAGCAGTGGGTTCGAATATTCCGATTGCTGGGTACAGGATGCACGACTGGTAGTGCTCAATGTCATGGATGCGGAAGCGCGGGGTTGCGACGTTCGAGTGCGTACCGAATGTACGGATATCATCCGCAATGACGGTGAGTGGCAGGTCAATCTGCAGGATCATCTGACGGGCAGGACCGACCAGGTAAACGCACGCGCCATCGTCAATGCCTCCGGCCCCTGGGTTGAAAAGACACTGGACCTGGATGAAGAGAATGAGTCTCGTTATGGCATTCGCCTGGTCAAGGGCAGTCATATTGTGGTGCCCAGATTATTCGATCACCCCTATACCTATATTTTCCAGAATGCCGATAACCGCATTCTGTTTGCCATCCCCTACGAAAATGATTTCACCCTGCTGGGCACGACGGATGTAGAAATCGAAGGCGAACCCGGTACTGAAGTCATCGAACAGGACGAGATCGACTACATCTGCCGCAGCGCCAGTGAGTACTTTGATATCCCGGTCACGCCCGAGCAGGTGGTCTGGACCTATACGGGTGTGCGACCGTTGTATGACGATGCCTCCGACAATGCCTCCAAGGTCACACGCGACTACAAGCTAGATCTGGATACGCGTACCGGTGCGCCGATACTGTCCGTATACGGCGGTAAGATCACCACATTTCGCAAACTGGCCGAGCAGGCAGTCGACATGCTCAAGCCGCAGCTGGGTTTCAGTAAAGGTGCCTGGACATCCCCGGAGCATTTGCCTGGCGGCGATATTCCCAATGCAGATTTTGCCAGCTTTCTGGCCCAGTGCCAGTCGCGTTATCCCTGGATGGATGATGTCGTGCTGAAAGACTACGCCCGCAACTATGGCACGCTTGTCAGCGTTCTAGTGGGCGAGGCCGACAGCATGCAGACGCTGGGGCATCATTTTGGCGGACCGCTGTATCAGGCCGAAGTTGAGTACCTGATTGCCCACGAATACGCTAGATCAGCTGCTGATATCCTGTGGCGCAGAAGCAAGAAAGGACTGCATACCCCTAAAGGCTGCGAGCAGGCTTTGCAGCAATGGATGGACCAGCAATATGACTTTGCTACAAGTATTCTGCCAAAAGAGACTGCTAGCCAGCACGTGGGATAGACTGAACGCTCGCAAGCCTTGGTAGCAAAGGCGATTTCAAACAACAATCCAGAGGCCAGAAAACACGATGCGATATCTCCATACCATGGTGCGTGTGCAGGACATTGACGCGAGTCTGCACTTTTATTGCGATCTGCTAGGCATGAAGGAGACGCGTCGCATGGAAAACGATAAAGGCCGGTTCACCCTCGTATTCCTGGCAGCCGATGCCGATGCTGAAGCCTCGCAGGACACGCAGTCGCCGCTACTTGAGCTGACCTACAACTGGCCTGCAGAGGGTGAGGCCAGTGAGTCCTACGAGGGTGGCAGAAATTTTGGGCATCTGGCCTATCGGGTGGATGACATCTATGCCACGTGCCAAAAGCTGCAGGACGGTGGTGTCACTATTAATCGTCCACCACGCGATGGGCATATGGCCTTTGTTCGCTCACCCGATGGAATATCGCTGGAACTGCTGCAGGAAGGCGACGCCCTGGCGCCTGTCGAGCCGTGGGCCAGTATGGAAAATACGGGAAACTGGTAGGTTCTGATCTGGTCCTGCCACGGGTGAATGCCGTGGGGGGACTGTCCGCAATGACAGCCCCTTGCAAGCTCTGTTCACGGCGTTGACGTTGTGCCTGAAGAGTCGGCCAGCTTGAACCGGTCTACCATCACCTGCATGTTCCGGGCGACGTCACTCAGGCGCGCCAGCTCGTTTTTCACTACATCCACGGCTTCCTGCGTATGGCGGGTTCCACCAACGAGCTCTGCCAGTTGATCGGACATGCCGCTTGAGCTGGTGGCGACAGAGCCTATGGAGCGGCTGATCTCCTGCGTGGTGGAGGTCTGCTCATTCATGGCATGGACCGAGTCCAGCTGCAATTCGTTGATCTGTTGCACGATCGTATCGATGGCGCGAATGCCCGTGGCAGCACTATCGCTGTTCATCTGTATTGTGTGGATCTTGAGCCTGATGTCCTCGGTGGCACGGGCCGTCTCCTTGGCCAGTTCCTTGACCTCGGTGGCTACCACTGCAAAACCCTTTCCGGCATCACCGGCGCGAGCTGCTTCAATGGTGGCGTTCAGAGCCAGTAGATTGGTCTGCTCTGCAATAGAATTGATGACATTGATCATATCGCCAATGGATTCACTGGACTGCGATAGCTGAGTGACGCTGGAATCAGCGGACTGAGTCAGCGTTACCGCCTCCATAGCAACAGTGTTGGAACGTTGCGTATTCTTTGCGATCTCCTTGATGCTGGAGTTCAGCTGCTCTGCAGCGCCGGCAATCGTGTCGACATTCTCTGATATGGAGCTGGCGCCCGCAGAAACGTTGTTCGCCTTGCGGGAGGCTTCATTGGTCTCGTTCTCCAGCCTGGTATTAACATCAATACAGGTACTGCTACTGCTGCTCAGAACAAGAACATCCGATTTTATATGGGCGATCATCTGCGTCAGTTGCAGAACAGTCGCCCCGGCATCCCGTTGCAGCTTTTTAAAATCCCCGTTGAGTTCAACCCCGGAAGGAATTCTCATTGTTTGACTGAAATCGCCATCTGCCATGCGCTTGAACAATTGTCCTGTGCTGGAGATGACCGTGCTGCAGATGTCCAGCATCTCGTTGATACCGGCATAGACGGGAACCAGAAACGCAGGCTTGCCCGTGCCGTCCACGCGTTTTGACAGATCGCCCAGCAGGGCCGCCTGAACAACGGCGTGAACATCCTTGCTCAGTGCAGATTCAATGGCGGCCTTTTCCGTACGGTCGTAGAGTTCAATGACGGTGCCAAGAGCCTGTCCCTGTTCATCGTTGACCGGGTTGAAGGAAAGCTTGACAACACGATTACCAATGTCACGCTCGATGACGCAGGATTGTTGCAGATCCGGAGGCTCATCCAGTACGCTCGTATCGCCTGGGCGGAAAATGTCAATGGGCAGTCCAATGAGCGCATCCGTGCTGAAGCCGGGCAAACCCTCAACCAGTTGTTGCTCGTAGGACCGGAAATACTGGTTTGCCGCATTGTTACTGTAGACGATATCGCCTTTGGTATTCGCAAAAAGCACCACACTGGAGATGCTGTCCAGTGCCTGCTTCATACGACCGTTATGGATGAGTAGCCTCCGCTCCTGCGATATGCGCAGCTTCAGGCTTTCCTGCATGGCAGTGAGTGATACCAGCAAGTCGCCGGTTTCATCCATGGCGTGAATCTCGATGCTGGAATCGAGTTTGTCCTCGGCAATGGCAGTCGCTATACGGTTGGCCTCACGTACAGCTCGGTTTATACCGAAACCCACCATGAAGGTGAATAGCATCCCGATCAAAATTGCCATGATGACACAACTGATCATGATGCTGCGACTAGTGCTGTCGCGGGAGATTCGCTTCATCAGAAGCATCTGAAGTTCATTGGTGACCAGGCTCTGCAGCTGGTGCCCTTGTGCGGCAGCCATGTCCAGTTCGTTGAAAGCTGCCTGCATCAGCCCCGAGTCCTTCTGAGGCAGCGCCGACCGGGTACTCTCGATAGCCGCTATTGCTGCGAGCTGAAACTGTTGCACCGGTGGGTTCAATTCAGCATCCAGGGACGGGTTGTTGCTTATCGCAACGCTGATGGTGCTGGTCGTTTCTTTAAGCATCGCTTCCAGTGTGTGCAACGTATACAGCAGCCACTGCTGGTTTGTATCACCCCGTGTGTCGGTGGCGCTGCTCCGGAAGCCATACAGCTGCGTCAGTAGTGGCGGCAGTTTGAGCAACATGGCATCCATCAGGTAATAACTGTCCAGGTCCGGATCCAGAATCAGGTTGGACTTGTCGCCGATCATGCGAGTGTGCTGGTTGAGGGCTTGCAGCACCTGTTGGTGACTCTGTTCGCGTGTCTCATAGGGCGTCTCAGGCGTCAGGCTCATCAGTTGTGTCATCGCCTTGCGTACCGTTGGCCATGTCTGTTCCAGTCCAAGCTGTGTACCCAGACTCAGGTCCATGTCCGCAATCTCTGCCAGCTTGTCGCGCAGGTTGTTCTGGCTGACGTCCGGATTGCCGGACTGCGCGCCTGGACCCTCCAGCAAGGCGACATGATGAATGCCGATCAGATGCTGCAATTCACTCAGTGGCTGAAGGTACTGTGCACCCGTCACCTCCTTTTGCGCAAAGTTGATGGAGCGAGTAGACACGTTGGACAGCATGAGTGTAGCGATTACTGTCGGCAGACAGAGCAGCGTCATGATCAACATGAACTTGTAGCGTAGGCTCAGATGCTTCATGTCAGGGTAGCAGTCGATTTTGCGTTAAATTGGACAGGACGCGCGATATAACGTGCTATCGGCGCACTCCTCGGAAACCGTGCCGCAGAAACCCTGATTTGCAGACTTCAGGGTTTCATCTGTAACCTGTCAAGAGTGCAAAAAAAGTCGAGTAGCGCACGAAATTCGATAGGAGCTCGCCTGGATGTCCAGACGGGTCGGCTCACATCATCAGTGCAAGCGGCATATAATGACTTTGGCGTTTACGCCCGCGTCTGGCGAGTCGGGACATTCCTGATCCCAACTTGCCCATGGGAGACTGATTGACATGAAAGCTAGCAAGGCCGACACACCTGCTGTCCTGATCGAGCTCGATATTGTCGAGCAGAATCTGCAGCGGGCACAGCAGATGGCCGATGCCATCAGCCTGCCACTGCGCCCACACATCAAGACCCACAAACTACCGAGATTCGCATTGCGCCAGGTTGAGCTGGGTGCCCGTGGTATCACTTGCCAGAAGCTGGGCGAGGCAGAAGTAATGGCCGATGCCGGGCTAAATGATATTTTCGTTTCCTACAACATTCTTGGTGTCAGCAAGTTGAAGCGTCTCAAGGCCTTGCATGAGCGCATCGAGATATCGGTGGCGGCGGATAACATCACTGTCATCGATGGCTACGCGGCCATGTTTACCGACAGCACTCGCAAGCTACCAGTGGTGGTGGAAGTGGATACTGGCGGTGGACGTTGCGGTGTGCAAAGTGCGAAGAAAGCGGTAAAGCTGGCGAAGAAGATCAAGGCCAGCGAAGGGCTCTCGTTTGCCGGCATCATGACCTATCCGCCGCGTGGGGAGATGAGTGAAGTCAATGCCGGGTTGTCACGAGTCAAGGGAGCCTTGCTTGATGCCGGGCTCAAGGTCAAGCGCGTATCCAACGGGGGCACCCCCGACCTGAAATCTGCCGGCGATGTCACGCTGGCCACCGAGCATCGCTGCGGAACCTATATCTACAACGACCGCATGCAGGTGTCCTTTGGGCACTGCGAACTCTCCGATTGCGCCCTGAGCGTGCTGGCAACGGTTGTCAGCTGCCCGACCGAGAGCCGGGTGGTCATCGATGCCGGCTCCAAGGCTCTGGCTGCTGATCGTTGTGACGCACCGGGTTATGGTCACGTGCTGGAGTATCCGGATGCTCTGGTAGAGGCGCTGTATGAAGAGCACGGTGTGCTGGATTTCTCGGCCTGCGACTCCTTACCGGCTGTTGGCGACAAGATTCGCATCATTCCCAATCATGCCTGTGTGGTCAGTAATCTCTTCGATAGTGTGCATCTGGTGCGCAATGGTCTTATCGAGGAGACCGTTCCGGTGGCTGCGCGTGGACGTCTTGGCTGATGGCAGGTTAGCGAGCGTATTGTCATGCTGTCGACTGCCTGTCCACCCATAGGTCGTTCTGCTGCCGCTTTGCTGCTCTGCTTGTTGTTGAGTCTGTTGCAGGCCCATGCAGCGTTTCCCGATGCAGTTGATGGACAGCCCCTGCCAAGTCTTGCGCCCATGCTTGAGCGCATTACCCCTGCTGTGGTGAATATTTCCACACGGGGCCCGGTGCCGCGAAGCAATCCGCTGATGGACGATCCATTCTTTCGCCGTTTTTTTGGTGCCCAGCCAAAGGGGAGGCCTGAGCAGAGTCTGGGTTCGGGCGTTATCGTGGATGCCAGTCAGGGACTGATCATCACCAATCACCATGTTGTCGAGAATGCCGCGCAGATACTGGTGACCCTCAGCGACGGGCGGGATGTCAACGCCACGCTGGTGGGGTCAGACCCCGAAGCAGATGTTGCCCTGGTGCGTATCGAGGTCACCGGATTGACGCAATTGAACTGGGCAGATTCCTCGGAACTGCGTGTTGGTGATTTCTGTGTCGCTATCGGGAATCCTTTCGGGCTTGGCCAGACGGTCACCTCGGGCATTGTCAGTGCGCTGGGTCGCAGTGGTCTGGGTATCGAGAATTTTGAGGATTTCATTCAGACGGATGCCGCCATCAATCCGGGCAACAGTGGAGGTGCGCTGGTCAACCTGCGCGGCGAACTCATCGGCATCAACACAGCCATTGTAGGGTCCAGTGGCGGCAATGTCGGTATCGGTTTTGCCATACCGGCCAACATGGCATCGGATATCATCGACCAGCTGCTGGAATTCGGGGAAGTTCGCCGCGGTGCCCTCGGTATTGCTGCGCAGCCGCTGACACCGGAACTGGCGGAAGCCTTCGGCATAAAGCCGCAGTATGGCGTGCTCATAGGGCGGGTGCAGGAAGGTTCGCCGGCCGCAAAGGCGGGTGTGCAAGCCGGGGATGTCATTACCGCGATCGACGGTAGACCCGTCCGTACTCTGCGAAGCCTGAGAAACCGGATCGGCCTGGTCAGGCTCGGCGAACGATTGCGGCTGGAAATCACGCGGGACAAGCGCTCGCAGACCATTGATGTCATCGTTGAGGCATCGCCTGTCGTCAACCCGCTGGCAGCGGGTGCTCAACTGGAGGAGCAGCAGTCTCGCAATGGCCGACATTATGTGGTCATTGCAGCCGTCAAACCCGGCAGCCTCATTGACCGGGCTGGTCTGCAGGCAGGCGACATCATCCTGTCCATGAACCGCCAGGGAGTGGGCACCGTGAAGGATATTGAAAACATAGCCAGCAAGGCTGGTGATCAATTGCTGTTGCTGATTCAGCGTGGACGATCAACCCGCTATGTGAGCTTGCCCAATCCCTGAGTTGCAGGGGACAACGGGGCCGCCCGGCGGCGAGAATTCGGAATTTTCATGAATACTCCAGGCTAGTGCCCAGGGGTATTCTTCTCCACCCAACGCGCCCCGCCATCGGCCAGCGTCTCTTTCTTCCAGAACGTGGCGCGACTCTTCAGCGCTTCCATCAGGAAACGGCAGGCATCGAATGCGGCGGCTCTATGCGCCGAGCACACCGCCGTCAGCACAATGGGTTGTCCGGGCAGAATGTCTCCGATGCGGTGCACAATCAGGGCATCGATTATGTCCCACTGCTGACGCGCATCAAGGATGACATCTTCCAGCTGCTTCTCCGTCATGCCGGGATAATGCTCCAGCGTCATGGCAGTGACCGCATCGCCCTCATTGTGATTGCGCATGGTGCCCACGAAGCTGGCCGTGGCACCGACACTGCCCACTGCCAGGGAGGCTTCGAAGCGGGCCAGTTCAACTGCCGGGTCGAAGGGTTCACCGTGCAACTGAACCGGCATCAGCCGCCGGTTACCGGTGGAAAAAAAGCCACTTCATCACCGTCGCTGACCGGCTCATGCAGTTCACGATGCTCCAGGTTGACAGAGCACAGCACCTGCGAGGGCATGACGGCCTGCGCGGTAGCGCGCTGCCAGACATCACTGATGGTGAGAATTCCCTCAGCCTCGATCTGGTTGTCGGCTGCAGGCAGCTGCTCGCGCAGACTGGCAAAAAATTTAACCTTGATGGCCATGAGCTGGTCCGAATGACGTTACTCTCGCCATAATAACCCACCCAGTCAACAGCAGACACCCATAAACCAGCGCCATCCTGACCGACGAACACTCACCACCGGATTGCGTCTGCCCATCACCAGGTCCCGACCGAGAAGCCCCATGCCCGACAAGAGCGCTGAACAGAACGCCCAACAGCAGACACCCACAAACCCAGGCGCAGCCGTTGCTGGCAAACCGCAAGGCGCTGCCAGCTCCGGATTGACCCATTTCAATGCCTCAGGCGAGGCCCATATGGTGGATGTGGGTGAAAAGGCCATCACTCATCGCGTTGCGGTGGCCGGCGGCACGATCTCCATGCTGCCTGCCACTTTCGAGATGGTGTGTGCGGGCACTCACAAAAAGGGTGATGTGCTGGGCATCGCCAGGGTGGCTGGCATCATGGCTGCCAAACGCACCAGCGATCTGATTCCCCTGTGCCATCCGATCGGACTGACACGCGTCGATGTTGAATTTCATCCCGATGCCACCGATAACAGCGTGCACTGTGAGGTGCGAGCGGAAACCCATTCGCAAACGGGAGTGGAAATGGAAGCTCTGATTGGTCTGCAGGTGGCTCTGGCCACCATCTACGACATGTGCAAGGCCGTAGATCGAGGCATGCAAATGAATGCCATTCGTCTGTTGCAGAAGAGCGGCGGCAAGTCAGGGAACTATCGCGCGTCCTGAGTCGGCTGTCTGCTCCAATATTCCGAAGTCGGCTATCAGCATCGTTATTTCGACTCGTATCGGTGACGAATGCTAGCTGCATTTGCGCACAGAGTGACGGTTTATTGACGATTGGATGAATGCCGCTAAATGCCGCTCTAACTGGATAAAAGTGCCGGCCTTTCTATCGGTACCCTATCGGTACCCTGTAGTCTTGAACGTTGAACACGCAGTTCTTCTGGCGTCGTGCGCAGATATTGCTATGGTGGGTGACAAGGCGCGGGTACTTTTTGTCATGACTGTTCAGGAAGACGTCAGGATAGTCAGGCAAGCTGTGAACCTGAAGCGCACGACGCGGATTGAAATCCGTGCTTACAGACTACATTAACGAGCCTGAATCAAGGTTCGTATCAAGAGGCGTTGACATGAAATTCCTGAAGTGGCTGCTGGGTACAGTGGTCGTGCTGGTAATGATCATTGGTGTGGGTGTAGCCGCGCTGGTCTACCTTGTGGACTGGAACGATTTCAAGGACACGATTCAAAATCAGGTCAAGAAGCAGACCGGACGTGATCTGACCATTACCGGGGATCTGAGCCCTTCCGTCTTCCCGTGGGCAGGCATATCCATCGGCGAGATCTCGCTGGCCAATGCATCCGGCTATGGCGATACATCGTTTGCCAGCATTGACAGCGCTGACGTCAAGGTCAAGCTGCTGCCGCTGATCAAGCGCGAAATCAATGTCCGTACGGTTCAGTTGAAGGGCCTGCAGCTGGATCTGCAACGCCAGGCCGATGGCACAACCAACTGGGACGATCTTCTGACCAGTGCAACCACAACCACGACCACGGTTGATGAAAACAACACCGATACCCAGGTGACTACGGAAGTCGAAGGCAGCAGTGCCACAATTGCCGCTCTGTCTGTTGGGGGCATCGAGGTGCTGGATGCGAATGTCAGCTGGAAGGATGCGGTGTCCGGCACTGATGCACAGCTGTCCAGTTTCAATCTCACCACCGACGCCATCGAACTGGAAAAGCCGTTCGCCCTGAAAGTCGATTTCTCCGTGGCCAGCAAAAGCATGGATCTGAATGCTGACGTCGAAGGTGGCGGTGAACTGATGGTTGATCTGGATAACCAGGTCTATACCGTCAACGGTTTTACTCTGACCACCGATGCCAAGGGTGGCTCCCTGCCCAATGGGCAATTGGTGGCGACGCTGGGTGCCGATGTTACGGCACAACTGGCGCAAAACACGGTAAATGTCGCCTCGCTGACCTTGTCCGCGCTGGGCATCGAGCTTGAAGGTGCGCTGGATGTTACCAACCTGGATACCGAGCCCGCCATCACAGGGCAGTTCGCGAGCAATGAATTCAGTCCCAGAGAGCTTTTTGGCAAGCTGGGTATCGAGCCACCGAAAACAGCCGACGAATCGGTCCTCGGCAAGGCCAGCTTCAAGCTGGCACTCGCGGCAACTCCCGCCAGCGCGACCCTGAACGATCTGAACATCACCCTGGATGACACACAATTCACAGGCTCGGCCAGCGTGCCATCGCTGGCAGGCGCTATCCCGCCACTGCGCTTCGACTTCGCGGTGGACTCCATCGATCTGGACCGCTACCTGCCACCTGTCAGCGAGACGCCCGAGGGCGATGCGCCGACCAGTGAGAGCGTGGCTACCACGGGTGATGAGGTCATCGAACTGCCGATCGATATGATGCGGCAGCTGGACATTGACGGCACTTTTCGTGTTGGTGATGTCAAGATCAGCAATCTCACTACACGCGACATCGTGGTGCCAGTGAAGGCGGCTGGCGGCAAGCTGGCGCTCGAAGGTATTCAGGCGCAACTCTACGAAGGCAAGTTTGACGGTACCGCCAGTATCAATGTGGCAGGCCAGACCCCGGCATTTGGTGTGAAAATGGACCTGGGAGGTATCAAGGCCGAACCCCTGCTGGCCGATTTGCTGCAAAAGGATTCCTTTCTTAGCGGTGGTGGTGAAGTGGCTGCCGATATCACCACTTCCGGCGATACGGTCAATGCCATCAAGGCAGGCCTGAATGGCCAGTTCAACACCGCGTTTACCGATGGCTCCATCAACGGCATCAACATTGGGTACCAGATCCGGCGTGCCAAGGCTGCGCTGACTGGCAAAACGCTGCCTGACGAAGAAGGCACGGTCAAGACTGACTTCTCCTCCCTGGCAGTCAGTGGTCTTTTCACCGACGGTGTCATGACATCAGACGATCTGGATATGCGTTCACCGCTATTGCGTCTGAGTGGTACTGGCAAGGTAGACCTGCCCGGTGAGGTGGTCGACTACACATTGACGACGCTGATTACCGGCACGTCACAGGGGCAGGGTGGTGCTGACCTGAGCGACTTGAAGGGTGTGAAGCTCGATATACCTATCAAAGGTACCTTCGATGAGCTGGCGGCCAATTTCGCTGGCGTGATTCTGTCCGGTATGAAAAACAATATCACCGGCAATGTAAAGGCACTGGCAGATCAAAAGGCTGCCGAACTCAAAGCACAGGCGCAGGAAAAGGCGAATGCCCTGAAGGCCGATGCGAAAGCATTGAAGGCTGCCAAAGAGGCCGAACTCAAAGCCAAGGCGGAAGAAGCCGCAGGCAAGGCCGTGGATCAGGCCAAGGACAAACTGAAGGGGTTGTTCAAGTAAGCAGTCATTTTGCAGAGCGGGTACTGAGCTGGTTTGACGAGCACGGGCGCAAGCATTTGCCCTGGCAGCAGGACAGGACACCTTACCGTGTGTGGGTGTCCGAGATCATGCTGCAGCAGACGCAGGTGACCACGGTCATTCCGTATTATGAAAAGTTCATGGTACGGTTTCCAACACTTGCGGCGCTGGCAGAGGCCCCCGAGGACGATGTGCTGGCACACTGGTCAGGTCTTGGATACTACGCCCGGGCCAGAAATCTGCACAAGTGTGCCCGTCTGGCCATGTTGGAAAACGCAGGCGATCTACCGCAAGAGCTTGACGCACTGATTGAGATGCCCGGTATCGGTCGTTCAACGGCGGGCGCTGTCCTCAGTCTGGCACTGGACCAGCCTCATCCGATACTCGACGGTAACGTCAAACGGGTCTTGGCGCGGCACCAGGCCGTTGATGGGTGGCCCGGAAAAACCGATGTGCTCAATCGACTCTGGCACCTCTCGGAAACATTGACACCTGCAGCCGATACGGCCAGTTTCAATCAGGCCATGATGGATCTGGGCGCTACCGTGTGCACCCGCAGTCGGCCGGCCTGCGTCCGCTGCCCACTGTCTGACGATTGCCAGGGCCTGGCCAGTGGCGATCCGATCCGATTCCCCGGCCGCAAGCCAAAGAAACAGACACCCACCAGGCAAACCGTGATGCTGGCGCTGTCACTAAGTGACGATGGCTCTCAAAGGCACGCTGCAGGCGGTACTTTGCTGGAGCGTCGCCCGCCGTCTGGTATCTGGGGTGGTTTGTGGAGCCTTCCCGAGATCGATACGCTGGTACAGTTGGATGACTGGTTGCATGCGGCCGGGCTTGCGCGGGTCGAGCAGCCCTACAGCGTGGCGAAGATGCGGCATACCTTCAGCCACTATCACCTTGATATCGACGTGCAGGCCCTTACGGTTAGCGTGCACGATAACGCTATTCTGGAGAGCGCCGAGCGTGTCTGGTATAACAGTGGGCCATTACCGGGAGGCGTTGCAGCCCCGGTGTCCAAAATCCTTGAAAGTCTGACTGGAGAATTATTTTGACAACCCGCATGGTGCAATGCGTCAAGCTGAATAAAGAGGCCCCGGGCCTCGAGCGTCCCACCTATCCGGGGGACCTTGGCAAGCGTATCTATCTCAACGTATCCGCCGAAGCCTGGCAGTCATGGGTTTCCCATCAGACCATGCTGATCAATGAGTATCGTTTGACGCCAGTAGACCCAAAGGCGCGCAAGTTCCTGGAAGAGGAAATGGAGAAATTTCTGTTCAGCGACAACGCTGCGATGCCTGATGGCTACGTTCCACCCGAATAAAAAGCCAATTTGCAAGAATCGTGTAACGTACGCAAACAACGGTAACGTTCTGGTAATTAACCGTTTTATTGCTCTATCATTGGCTGTCTATCTATTGTCAGGAAGGCAACTTTGACGAAGTGCGACCCATGAAGGAGGCAGACCGACTGGCCGCTCTCCACGATCTTCAGATCCTGGACAGCGAGCCTGAGGCTGAATTCGATGCCATCGTAAACGCCGCGGCAATGGTGTGCGGCGTGCCCATGTGTCTGATTTCCCTGTTTGACACAGACAGGCATTGGTTCAAGGCCAATGTCGGATTGTCGGACTACTCTGAGATAACGCGCGGAGCGGCGATCTGTGACGTCACCATTTTGCAGGCTGACCTGGTCGAAGTACCCGATTGCCTGCAGGACGATCGTTTTGCTCAGAGCCCCATGGTTACCGGCGAACCCAACGTGCGATTCTACGCGGGGCATCCTTTGACTTTGGGCGATGGTTCCCGGGTGGGTTGTCTGTGTGTTCTTGACAGCAAACCTGGCAGGCTGACGAAAGCCCAGCGCGATGTATTGCGCCAGTTGTCGCTGGCAGCGTCACATGCGCTGGAATCACGCCGTACCGCCAGAGCGCTGATAGCCAGCGAATCGCGCTATCGGGCCTTGGTGATGCAGCAGTCCAGTGAACTGGCACGCGTGGGTGGATGGGAACTGAATCTGCTGACCGAGCAGGTGACATGGTCGGCAAATACCTGTCTCATTCATGGGCTGCCAGTGGACTATCAACCGCAGAGGGACACCGCTACAGGATTCTATACGCCGGACTCGCGCAAGCAAATCCGCAATGCCCTGGATAATCTGATTTACAACAACATAGCGCTGGACATGGAGCTGCAACTGGTCCGGGCCGATGGGCGCGCCTGTTGGGTGCGAGTGGTAGGAGACGCGGACAGAGTTGATGGCAAGGCGGTACGATTGCGCGGCTCCATCAAGGACATCGACGAGAGCATTCGGCAGCGACTGGCGCTGGAGAGTGCGCATGAGCGCATGAGGATCGCCACGGACAGTGGCGATGTCGGCGTCTGGGAATGGGATGTCAGCGCCAACACCCTTGAGTGGACGCCGCAGATGTTCAAATTGTATGGCATTCCCGCGACCGATGAGCTTCTGGATTTTCAGGTCTGGGTGGAACGACTGAACCCGGACGACCGGGCAAGCGTGCTGGCATCAGTGGACGAGTCGGTCAAGGATAGCGACAATCTGGAATGTGAATTTCGAATTCTCTGGCCGGATGGCAGCATTCGTCACTTGCACAGCTTTGCGCATGTGAAGCGGGATGAGGCGGGGCAAGCCGTGAAACTGGTGGGTGTGACCTGGGACGTGACGCCGTTGCGACGTCTGGCCAGTGAGCTGGCCGAGCAGCACGAGTTGCTGCGGGTCACCATGCAATCGATTGACGATGCCGTCATCACCGTCGATACGCAGGGCAAAATTACCTGGCTGAACCCGTCAGCCGAACTGCTCACGGGCTGGTCATGCAAGAAGGCGGTTGGCAAGGCTCTGGATCAGGTTTACGGAATCGTGCATGAGATCAGCGGTCTGCCGCTGGAAAATTCCGTGAGTGAATGTTTGTGCACAGGTATTCGTGTCAACCGTAATCGCGACTTGGTTCTGATTTCGCCTGAGGGTCTGGAGTACTCCGTGGAGGACTCAGTCGCTCCTATACGCGACTCTCTGGGCCAGCTGCTGGGGGCGGTGCTGGTGTGTCGGGATGTCAGCGAACAGCGTCACCTGGCGCAGGTCATGATGCATCGCGCTACCCATGACGAGCTGACTCAGGTATTTAATCGCTCGGAGTTCGAAACGCGTCTGCGCAAGCTTATCAGCCGGCTGCAGCAGGTATCTGGCAACCACGCGATGATGTTCATCGATCTGGATCAGTTCAAACTGGTGAACGATGCCTGTGGTCACTCGGTCGGTGACCAGCTGCTACGCGAGATGGCCGGCATGCTGCGTCAGTCACTGCGTGAACACGATATTCTGGCTCGGCTTGGGGGCGACGAATTTGGTGTGATTCTGCATGACTGTACGGTGGAACAGGCGCGCAACATTGCCCAGGGCATCTGCGACACCATGGATGATTTCCGCTTCAACCATGGCGCACGTCGCTTTCGTATCGGCGCCAGTATCGGGCTTGTGCCGCTGGATGCACAATGGAATTCGTTATCCGCGATCATGAAAGCCGCCGATACCTCTTGCTATGCAGCTAAAGACGCAGGTCGGAATCGGGTGCATGTCTGGTTTGATTCTGATCATGCCATGCGCATCCGACGTGGAGACATGCAGTGGGCGGGCCGGCTGGAGCAGTCTCTGGATGACAACAGGTTTGAACTGCATGTGCAGCAACTGGTGTCACTGGGAATAGAGGCCCCCGGATTGAACGCCGAGGTTCTGATCCGTCTGCGTGACGATGCGGGTGAGCTGATTCTACCCTCCGCATTCTTACCGGCTGCCGAACGTTTTCATCTGGCCACAAGGATCGATCGCTGGGTGCTGCAAAACACCATTGAGCAGCTATCGCAGTTGCCGGATTTGTCGGGCATCGAATTGCTGTGGATCAATCTGTCTGGCCAGTCCATCGGGGATCGCGATTTCCAGCGTGATGCGCTGCAGATGTTGAACGAGGCTGGCAGGGACATCAGCCAGCGCATCTGCCTGGAGGTGACCGAAACGGCGGCGGTCACTGATATACCCGGTGCGGCAGGGTTCATGGATGAGTTGAGAGCTTTGCAGGTACGCACCGCCCTGGACGACTTTGGTGCCGGGGCATCCTCATTCGGTTACCTGAAAAGCCTGCCTGTAGATGTTCTCAAGATAGACGGGCAGTTCATCAGTACCATCATTGATGACCCGCTGGCGGCAGCTGCCGTGCGATGTTTTGTGGATGTGGCGCGGGTCGTCGGTCTGCAAACCGTGGCCGAGCATGTCGAGAATGCAGAGGTGCTGGAGCGTGTGCGAACACTGGGAGTGGACTTTGCGCAGGGTTTCCTGTTGCATAAACCGGAGCCGATCCGACACGTGCTGGGCGCTTGTTCGGCGATCACGAACAAGGTCGAAAAACGCCTTTGGAAAGGTCAGTAGCCTCGTGCTTAACACGTAACAGTAACCTGCGCCATTCACAAGATGTGAATGGCGGTGTTACCCTCTCGTTCATCCATCTTCAGGCTAGCCTTCGTGTCGTCGCTCCTAAAGAATGCAAGCGCTCAACTGGCCACCATCAGGCATCACGATCTGGTGGGTACTGAGCCGGAAGCCGAATTCGACTCCATTGTTGAGGCGGCAGCTGGCGTGTGTGGCACACCGATGTGTGTGATTGCACTGGTTGATGAGCACCGGTATTGGTTCAAAGCCAACGCCGGCATGCCGTCCATGAATGAAATGGCGCACGATGCCTCGCTCTTTGCCCATAGCATCGAATACGATGGACTTCTTGAAATCAGCGATTGCATGCTGGATGCGCGATTTGCGAACAATCCGCACGTTGTCGGACAGCCAAAAATTCGTTTCTATGCCGGCCGCGCGTTAATCCTGACAGATGGCACCCGTGTGGGAACGCTGTGTGTCATGGATGTCAAGCCTGGTGTGTTGTCGGACATGCAACGGATGGTATTCAACCATCTGTCGCAAGCGGCGTCTCGTGCGTTGGAATCACGACAGACAGCGCGTACCCTGGCAGCCCGGGAATTGCAGTTTCACACATGGTGTGAGTCCTCACCGCTGGGTATTTTCTCCGTCGATCTGCAGGGGCGCTTCAAGTACGGCAACCAGCGGCTTCTTGATCTGTTTGGCATGGGCGCAGATGCAACTCTGGAAATTGACTGGCAACAGGTCGTTCATCCCGACGACCTGGAGCAAGCTGCTGCCACGTGGCGCCGAGCCTTTGTTGACAAGGTAGAGGTGGTGCATGAGTTTCGTGTCGTGCACAAGAACCAGCGCGTGTTGACACTCGTCGGCACTCTGCGTCCGGTCATCACGGGTGACGGGCCAGTCAGTTTCGTAGGCTCGGTAGAGGACATCACGGCTCAAAAGCGTCACCAAGAGCAACAAAATCGCAGTCTGTCGCTCATGCGCCAGACCGGTGCTCTGGCAGGTGTGGGTGGCTGGGAGCTGGACCTGCGAACACAAGAGGTTTTCTGGACGGAACAGACTCGCCTGATTCATGGTGTGACGCCCGACTACAAGCCGGATCTGGAGAGTGCCATTGCCTTCTTTGTCCCAGAGGATCGCCTTGTCATCCGCGAAACCATGACCACGCTGGCGGCTGACGGCAACAAGATAGATCGGGAGTTGAGGCTCTGCCGGGCTGATGGTCGAACGGTCTGGGTCAGGGTCAGGGCCGAGGCTGATATCCACGAAGGCAAGGCCATCAGGTTGCGTGGCGCCGTTCAGGACATCGACGATATCGTGCACCAGCGCCTGGCGCTGGAAAATGTACATGATCGCATCACCATCGCCACCGAGAGTGGTGAGATAGGCGTGTGGGAGTGGGAGGTTGACAGTGGCTACATCGACTGGACGCCGCAGATGTACAAACTGTACGGCCTTGCGGTTGCGGGTGTACAGCTGACTCTGGACAGCTGGATGTCGTTCATACATCCGGATGACATGCATATGGCGCAGGGTATCCTGGCAAAGGCGCTGGAAGGCCCCGGCGACCTGGATTTTGAGTTCCGGATTGTTCAGCCCGATGGAGCGGTGCGGCATCTGCGCAGCTGTGGGCACATCAAGCGAGAAATCAACGGTCGTGCTCTGACGCTGTTGGGGGTGAACTGGGACGTGACAGCGGTGCGGGAGCTGACGACCAAACTGGCCGAACAGCATGAGCTGCTGCACGTGACCCTGCAATCGATCGATGATGCGGTTATCACGACGGACATCCGGGGGCGAGTGACGTGGCTGAACCCGGCCGCTGAGGCAATGACGAGCTGGTCCTGTTCGGATGCCCGTGGCAAGTCTCTGGAAGAGGTCTACTGGGTGGCCGATGAGGAGTCCGGCGTGCCGCTGGAAAACCCCCTGGTGGAATGCTTGCGTCTGGGCAAACCGATCAATCACAGCCGTGACGCGATTTTGCTGGCAGGTGATGGTTTGCGCTACGGTATCGAGGAATCGGCAGCGCCAATACTTGACTCAAAGCAGCAGCTGCTGGGAGTGGTGCTGGTGTTTCGTGATGTGACCGAGCAGCGACGGTTGCGTGCTGTCATGAACCACCGAGCAACCCATGATGAACTGACCCAGGTGTTCAACCGGTCCGAGTTCGAGTCGCGACTGCGCAAGACCCTGAACAGCTTGCGTGATGCTACGGACAGTCACGCCTTGCTGTTTATAGACTTGGATGAATTCAAGCTGGTCAATGATGCCTGCGGGCACCCTGTGGGTGACCAGTTGCTGCGTCAGATTGCTGGTCTTCTGAATCAGACGTTGCGTGAAGGCGACACGCTGGCGCGACTCGGGGGTGACGAATTTGGCGTGATTCTGAACGACTGCCGTGCCGAGCATGCGCGCGTACTGGCACAGGATATCTGCCGCCGTCTGCATGATTATCGTTTCGCCCATGGCAGTCAGCGATTCCGGGTGGGGGCCAGCATAGGCCTGGTGCCACTGGATGATCGATGGGCCAGTCCCGCCGCTGTCATGCAGGCCGCTGACACCTCCTGTTATGCGGCTAAGGAGGCCGGACGCAACCGTGTGCACGTATGGTATGAAACCGACCAGGCCATGCGAGCCCGGCGCGGAGACATGCAATGGGCCGCGCGACTGGAGCAATCTCTCGATGAGGAGCGTTTTGAACTGTATGCGCAGCGGCTCGGTTCACTGGTGGACGATAACGCCGGGCTGAGCGCTGAGGTGCTGATTCGACTCCGGGACGATGAGGGAGAGATCATTCTTCCCGGTGCGTTTCTGCCGGCAGCCGAGCGCTATCACCTGGCCACGAGAATTGATCGATGGGTGCTGAAGGAGGCCATTTGCACACTCACTGAATTGTCCAGTGTGGAGGGGGTTGAGCGCTTGTGGATCAACCTGTCCGGGCAGTCCGTAGGGGATCGCGAGTTTCACCGTGATGCCATAAACATGCTCAGGGCTGCGGGCGAGGACGTTTGTCAACGCATCTGCCTGGAGATAACCGAAACGACGGCTGTGACCAATATCAGCGATGCGGCCCGTTTCATCATCAGCCTGCGTGAGCTGAACGTACATACCGCGCTGGATGATTTTGGTGCAGGGGCGTCCTCGTTCGGTTACTTGAAGAGCCTGCCAGTGGATGTGCTCAAAATCGATGGGCAGTTCATTGAAAATCTGATTGGTAATCCCCTGAATGCCGCGGCCGTTCGCTGTTTTGTGGATGTGGCAGGTGTGCTGGGTCTGAAGACGGTGGCAGAGTACGTACAGACCTCTGCCGCGCTGGAATATGTGAAAGACTTGGGCGTGGATTACGCGCAGGGTTTTTTGCTGCACAAGCCGGAGCCTATCGGGCAACTGCTTGAAAGGGTGCTGGGCGTGAAAGCCAGACGGGCGATATAGGATGCCTTGACTGGCAGATGTACAAACCCGTGGTCGGTCATGATCGGGCCGCTATAGTGCAAGCCCTGACAAGACACACGAGGCTATCTCTGCCATGAGCGATGCAAACGACTCCACGCCAAAAGTACTGTTGGTAACCGGCGCTTCCAGCGGCATTGGCGAGGCCACGGCACGCATGGCGGTGGCCGACGGCTGGCAGGTGGTGCTGGCCGCCAGGAGCGCTGACAAGTTGCAGGCGCTGGTAGAAGACCTGGGAGTGGACAACGCCATGGCCATTACCGTGGACGTGACCGACTACGAGGATCAAGTAGCCATGGTGGAAACCATCCTGAAGCACTACGGACGACTGGATGCGGTATTTGCCAATGCCGGCACTGGTGGCGAGCCCGGCGGCTTTTCAGGGGCGCCTGTTGCGTCCTGGGAGACCATGGTGAACGTCAACATCCTGGGTGCTGCCTACACCATGCGAGCTACTCTGGACACCCTGAAGCAGCACCAGGGGCATCTGCTGCTCACAGGTTCAGTTGCCGGGCGGCGTACGCTGGCAGGCTCCATGTATTCCGCCACCAAGTGGGCAGTGTCCGCCATGGGATATGGCGTGCGGGAGGAGCTGCGCGGGACGGGGGTGCGGGTGACGTTGATTGAGCCGGGACCGGTGGATACGCCGTTTTTTGATGAACCGATGGAAAATTCACTGAGGCCTGAGGATGTGGCAAGGACGGTGTTGTTCGCGTTGTCGCAGCCCAAGAGTGTGGATATTCATGAGTTGATGGTGTTGCCGACGCCAGCGTTGGACAAACAGGACTGATTTTGTTGCCCGGTGCTTGACGCCACGTGTAGTTTTGGGTCTAATACGCGCTTCGCGCAAGACCTGATGCCCAGGTAGCTCAGTCGGTAGAGCAGGGGACTGAAAATCCCCGTGTCGGC
>RCMY010001436.1_pt1 | contig 22739 bp, 27 predicted proteins | sample 2041341 | NCBI WGS metagenome assembly RCMY01 (sample SAMN09708234, study PRJNA481090) | Marine sediment metagenome, whole genome shotgun sequencing project.
CAGGCCTTCGCGGCTTCGCACGGCGGCGGACGTCCGTCCGGCGAGGGCGCGCCGGCCCAGCGCCCCGCAGCGTCGGACAGCGAGCTGTGGGGCTTCGAGGTCGTCGACCTCACCTGACCTGGCGGTCCGTTCGGCCGCCAAGAGGTGGTCTCGCCCGGCTCTGCCGTGGCCGGCGGGCCAGCTTCGGCTGGCCCTGATTGGCGCTGCCGGACATCAGGACGGACTACCGATGGGCGACCAGATGGCCGGTTCATGCGGCCGATCGGCTCAGGTTCTTCCGTGGGCGTGCCGATGCTGATGGTGCGAACCTCAACCCGGGAGACCATGGTGACCGCCACGCCCGCCCTCCGGGGCACGATCAGCCGCTGGGACGCGGCCATCCTCCCGCGTCACCGTCTCAACGGTGCGGCCTTCGCCACCGCGTTGCTCGCGATCTTCGACTCGGCTGCGACCAATCTCTGGCTGCACACCGGCATCGCGACCGAGGGCAACCCGTTGGTCGCGGACGTCCTCGCGACGCACGGAGCGTCCACGGGCCTTGCGCTCCGCGGCCTGGTCGCCGTCGCGCTGGTGCTCGTCCTCTGGGCGATTGCCCGACAGCGCTGGGAAGCTCGCGGGGGCCTGATCATCGGGATGGGCGCGCTGAGCCTCGTCGCCGGGTTCCACGTCGTGGTCGGGGTGCCGGCGCTCGCGGCCCAGGTCGCGGCCGTCGGCGCGCTCTGAGCGTCAGCTGTAGGTGCTCACCCCGTCGGTGAGCTCGCGCAGGATGTCGTTGTGCCCTGCATGGCGCGCGGTCTCCTCGATCATGTGCACCACGATCCAGCGCAGCGACGGCTGCCGTCCGCGTGTGCCGTCCGGCTTCAGCAGGCCTGCGGCGACGTCGTCGAGATCGTGCGCCGCGATGATGGCGTCCGAGCGCTCTGCGTTCGCGCGGTAGAGGGCGATGACCTCGTCGGCGGAGACGTCGTCCGCGACGGTGAACTCTCCGTCCGGGTCGTCGTCGCTCCACGGCCAGCTGTCGATCTCCTCACCGGCGAAGACGTGCGGGAACCACCACACCTCGACCCACGCGAGGTGGTGGACAATCCCCAGGAGGTTGGTGACCGACGGGACATGGTGCATGCGCGAGATCGGGTCCGCGATCCCATCGAGCGTCGCGATGACCGCTGCCCGCATGTTCTGCAGGAACCCGACGAGGAGCTCGCGCTCGGGCGCGACCCCGAGGTCGTGATCGGGCGTCGCCATGTCAGGCTCCTCGGATCCGGTCGATGAGCTTCTCGTCGACCTCTCCGGAGCCCGCCGCGTCGACGATGGCCGTGGTGGCCGCTGCCGCCAGCTGGAGCGCCCCGTCCGCGCGGACATGGGCGACCGTCGTCGTCGTGAGCGGGCGCGGGTCCTCGCCGGCCATGCGCATGGCCTCGAGGCCTGCGGCGTCGTACACCGAGACCGTGTAGGGCAGGGCCCCGTCCTCGGCGACGGCGTCCGCCTCCTGGGATGCGGTGACGAGCCAGGCCGGCGAGCCGTTGATGCTGACCTCGACGGAGAGCACGGGAGTTCCTCGGGAAGGGGGCGGTCGTGGCGAGATCCTAGCCCTGTGCCGCAGCCTCATCGTCGCCACCGTCGACGGTGACGAAGTCGATCAGGCGCTCGACGGACTGGACGAGCTGGCGGTCGAGGTCGGACAGCCCGCTCACCTTGTTGCGCATGGTCCGCCAGAAGGTCGTGGAGTCCTGAGCCCCGGCTGCCTCGCAGATCCCGGTCTTCCAGTCCTGGCCCATCGGGATGCGCGGCCACGCGTCGAGCCCGGCCAGCTTCGGGTTGACGGCGGCCCAGATGTCGACGTGCGGGTGGCCGAGCACCAGGACGTCGGGGTGCCGGACGGTTCCGGCGATCCGGTGCTCCTTGGAGCCGGCGACGAAGTGGTCGACGAGGACGCCGAGGCGACGTTCGGGGCTGGGCTGGAAGGACCGGACGTCCGCGGCGAGGTCGTCGATCCCGCCGATCGGCTCGATCACGACGCCCACCCAGCGCAGGTCCTCGCCCCAGACGTGCTCGATGAGCTCCGCGTCGTGGACGCCCTCGACCCAGATCCGGCTGGCCCGCGCCACGCGGGCCTCGTGCTCGACCACGAGCGACCCGGACCGGCTGATGCGCGGCTCCTCGCGAGGAGCCTCGATGACCGGCGCGATCAGCGTCGCCGGCCGTCCTTCGTGACGGAAGCCTGCCGGCGAGAGCCGGAACGTGCGGCGTCGGCCGCGTCCGTCCTCGAGCAGCACGCCGGCCACCGAGAACTGCACGACCGCGCCGGTGAAGCCGGTCCCGGCCACCTCCACGACCACTCCCCTGCGCGCCTCGACCTCGACGACGTCCTGGGCGCGCAGGCGTCCACCGCGGGTGCGCTGGCCTGCAAGGACGTCCTCGCTGTAGCGATCACCCTTCATCGAGGGCATCTCCGGGCTCGTCGATCTCGCCCATCAGGCGCGCGAGGAGCGGGTCGTCGATCGGCTGGATGTCCTCGCGGCGGACACCGGCGCCGCCGCACGCGGGGCAGCTTCGCTCCCACGGGTGCAGCTGTCGGGCGCAGTCGGCGCACGCCAGCTCGTTGAGCTCGAGGTTGAGGCCGCGGTTGCCGCCGCCTCCGCCGCCTCCGCCACCGTCGTCGTCCTGCTTGCCGAGCACGCCCATGGCTGCGTCCTTCTCGTCGTGGTGGTCAGCCTTGGCCGGCGCCGCCGGACAGCAGCTCAGCCCGGATCTCCTTGCACGTCGGACAGACCGGGTAACGCTCGGGATCGCGGCTGGGCACCCAGATCTTCCCGCAGAGCGCCCTGACGGGGGTGCCCTCGACCATCGCCTGGGTGAGGCGGCTCTTGGGGACGTAGTGGGAGAAGCGGTCGTGATCGCCGTCGCCGTCGTTCGGGACGGGACGGGTGTCGACGCGCTCCTCGACGATGGTGCCGGGCAGGGTTGCCATGACCTGTGCCTTGTGCTCGTTTGCGGCCCCGACTCTACCGGGATCGGCGGAGGGCTCGGACGGTCGTCAGGACGGGGGCGCCATACCGCTCTCGGGCGCCCATCCGGTGACGCGCTGGATGCGCTCCCTGCGGATCTGGCCACGGATCGCAGCCTGGGCCATCCGTCGGTGCTCCTCCGGGCTCTCCGGGAGCAGGGGCGGGACCGGGGAGGGGCGGCCGTCATCGCCCAGGGCGACCATCACGAGATAGGCGCTGGTCGTGTGGCGCCGGCGTCCGCCGGTCCATGGCTCGGCCTCGACACGCACGCCCACCTCCAGCGACGTACGACCCACCGCGTTGACGCGTGCGCTGACGATCAGGAGGTCGCCGATCTCCACGGGCTCGAGGAAGCTGAGCTCGTCGATGCTGGCGGTGACGGCGGGTCGTCCGCAGTGCCGTGCGGCGGCCGTCCCGGCGGCCCCGTCCACCTCGCGCATCACGACGCCCCCGTGGACCTTGCCGAGCGCGTTGGCGTCCATCAGCGTCATGACGCGGGTGAACGTGATCTGTGAGGCGCTGACGGGCCGGGGCGTGGTGAGGTCCATCCGCTCATGATGCCAGCACTTCGTGCCGATGAGGTGATGACGGCGCCGAGCGCGCAAGCGAGATCGATCGCTGCCGACGGGGACGAAGCACTTTCACGCCACGATGAGGCACGCCTGATGACCGACATGGCCGTGACGACGAACTTCTCCATGCCCGCGGTGGGCCGCAGGCCGGTCTTCGACCGGTCCCTGCACACCGTGGCGTACGAGCTCGTCTCACCCAACGCACACCGTCGCCCCGGCGACGACAAGATGCTGCTCCAGGCGCTCGCCAGCGGCAGCTTCGGCGATCTGCTCCGGGGCACGCGCCCGCTGGTGCGGGTGTCGGGCGACTACCTGTCCGCTGGCCACCTTGCCACCCTCGCGATCGCCGAGGCGATCGTTGACGTGCACGCGATGGACGTGGACGACTCCGCGATCGAGCAGCTCCAGGGGCTGCGTGAGCGCGGTGTCACGATCGTGCTGACCGAGCCGGGGCCGTTCACCCCGTCCACCGTCCTCGACCTCGCCGACATGGTGCGTCTCGACGTCCGCGCCTCCTCGCTCGTGATCGAACGCCTCCCCGGCCTCCGGGCCCGCGGTGTCGAGCTGATCGCCGACAACGTCGAGAACCACCGGGAGCTCGATCGCTGGCGTGACCAGGGCTTCAGCTGGTTCCAGGGCTGGTTCCTGACCGAGCCTGAGGCCCACCAGACAGGCATCCCGCATGACCGTCTCTCACTTCTCCGGCTCCTCGCGACCGTCGACGACCCCGACCGTGACCTCGACGACATCGAGCGCGCGGTCGAGGCGCAGCCGGCCCTCTCCTACCGGCTGCTCCGCTACGTGAACTCCGCATACGTCGGGCTTCGCCACCGCATGGACTCGATCCGGCAGGCCGTCATGACGGTCGGCCCGACAGCGATGCGCGACCTCATCGCCGTGACCATGCTCGAGGCGGTCTCCGGCAAGCCGCGAGAGCTGCTGCGCACCCTGCTCATCCGGGCCAAGCTCAGCGAGTACCTCGCTCCGCGACTCGACGTCCCCCCCGCCACCGCGTTCATGGCCGGGCTGTTCTCTGGGATGGATGCGGTCGTCGACCGCCCGAAGGAAGAGATCCTCGAGGGGCTCCCGCTCTCGGACGAGGTCGTCGGCGCCGTGCTGCGGCTCGAGGGCGAGATCGGTGCGGTCGTCGCGCTGGCGATCGCCTATGAACAGTGTGACTGGAGCCACGCGCTCTTCCGCGCGCAGGACATCGGCGAGCTCGCCGAGATCTACCTCCGCGCGGTGGGCTGGGTCGAGTCGGCCATGCCATCCCACGGCGACGCCCTCGGCTGAGAAAGAACTCCCGTGCCGTTCACCCACGAGAACGTTCGTCCGTTCACCGACCTGTTCCTCGGTCGCCAGCCGATCCTCGCGAGCAACGGGGCGACGTTCGCGTACGAGATGACCTACCGGCACGACCCACAGCACAACCTTGACGACGTCGCGTGGAGCGTGGTGCGGGCGGTGTCCGCCGACATCGAGAACCTCGGGGCAGGTGCCCAGCAGCTCATGCTGCCCTCGACGCCTCGACTGCTCTGCAACGACGTCTTCGCTGACCTGCCGCCTGCACGCATCCTGATCCGCGTCGACGCCACCGATCTCGACGCGGCGTCGATGGATGCGCTCTCTGACCTCAGCGCACGTGGTGCGGGGATCTGCCTGACCGAGGACCCGTCGAACCCCCGCCCGGAACACCAGCTCGCGCTCGCCTCGATCCTGCGGATCGACGCTCACGACCATCTGCCGAGCGTGGTTGCTCCGCTGGTGGCGCGCCACCACGCTTCTGGGCTCGCGGTGCTTGCATCCAACGTCGCGAGCCACGATCAGCGACGCTCGTTCAGCCTCGTCGGCGTCGACCTGTTCCAGGGCCTGTTCCTGTCCGAGCCCCGCGACCTGACGAGCGGGCTCCCGGACAGCCGGATCGCGACGCTCCAGCTGCTCGTCGCGCTCAGCGATGACGAGTACTCGGTGGATGATCTCGAGCGGGCGGTCAGCCAGAACATCCAGCTCAGCATCCAGGTCCTCCGCTACGTCAACTCAGCGTTCGTCGGCTTGCGCTCCAAGGTCTCGTCGATCCGCCAGGCCCTCGTCCTCCTCGGTCCGTCGGTCGTTCGGCAGATCGCGTCCGTCGCGCTCGTGTCCTCCGGCGGTGGTGCGAACGCGCCGGAGGTGACTCGGCAGACGCTCGTCCGGGCCCGCTTCTGTGACGAGATGGCCCGCCTCGATGGCGAGGCACCCGGTGCGTACTACACCGCGGGGATGTTCTCTGGACTCGAGGCGGTGCTCTGCGTGCCGCTCACCGAGCTGCTCGACGGGCTGCCTCTGACCGACGAGGTCGTCGATGCCGTCATCTCCCAGGCCGGCCCCATCGGCCGGGCGGTCCGCATCGCCGCTGCCTACGAGCGCTCGGACTGGGATGATCCGGTGCTGGCCGAGAGCGACGCCGCCAAGCTGACCGGCGCCTATCTCTCCGCGCTCACGTGGGTCGACCAGATCATGTCCGCGCTCGGCTGAGGCTCCGCACGGCGCGCTCGTCGCGCGCCATCCGGTGTCGTGGAGGAAGCCGGACCTTCTCTGCAGAAGACCGAGTCGTCATTCAACTCCGCTGCACCTTCCGTACATCAGGAATCCACAGATGATCGTGTTCTGGGCCCTCTTCGCCACCGGCTCCACCCTGTTCGTCACGTCAGTGGCCCAGGACTCCGTCCCGCTGGCGGCTGCGGCGATCGTTGCGTTCATCGCGTCCTCACAGGTCCTGCGCTTCGCCGGCCGTGACCAGCGAGAGCCGGACCTCGGCGTCGAGGCCCGCGCGTTCGCCACCGTCGCGTCAGCGTCGGAGCTGGCGGACGGCTCGCCGTCCGCCCCCTCGGAGGTCGCCGAGCCGGAGCTGTTCGTCGCCCCGGTCGTCGATGCCGCCGAGGAGATCGTCGCAGCTGCCGCGGCCGCGGCCCCGGAGCCGCAGCTCGTCGCGGTGCTCGGTCGCATCGACGGACTCGGCGCCGCGCGAGCGAGCCGTCTCGCCGCCCACTTCCTGACGCTCGACACCCTGAAGGCCGCTGACATCGGGGCGCTGACCACGGTCGATGGCATCGGCCCGAAGCTCGCCGCAACCGTCCATGCCGCGGTCGCTCCGGACCCGCGCGACGTCCTCAAGCAGATCCCCGGCGTCGGTCCGGCCACGCGCGAGTCGCTGGCCTCGACCTTCCCGACGGTCGTTCAGCTCCGCACCGCCACCGTCGACGAGCTCACCACGGTCCGGGGCATCGGCCCGGCCATGGCGACGCGCATCCTTGCCGGCCTCGTCGCCTGACCGTCGCTGAGACAACCGTCAGGTGAACGTCAGAGCTCGTCGCGCGAGTAGGCCGTGGACAGCGAGTCCGCGTACTCGTTCCAGCGGTTCCCGGAGTGCGCCTTGATCCACCGCAGCTCGAGCTCCGGGCGGGCGCGGAAGCCTTCGTAGAGCGGTCGGACGAGGTCGAGGTTCTTGACCGGTCCGGTCTTGCGCTTCCACCCGCGCCGGGCCCAGCCGGCGGCCCACGTGGTCACGGTGTCCACGCAGAGCTTGGAGTCGGACCACACGACGGCCGGCGTCCCCAGCGGGACAAGCTCCAGCGCGCCGAGCAGCGCCCGGAGCTCCATGCGGTTGTTCGTCGTGTCCTCCGCCTCGCCGTAGGACTGGGAGATGATCTCCCCGTCGATGACGTGGACGGCGCCCCAGCCACCAGGTCCGGGGTTCGGGTCGCAGGAGCCGTCGGTGAAGACGCCGGTCTCCGGTCCGCCGTGATAGCGGCGCAGCACCTGCGCGAGCGTCAGGTTCTCCTCGACGCTCCGGAATCCGGAAGCCACGTCAGACCTGGTTGAGGCGGAGCTCGTCGGTCAACAGCCGGTCACCGAAGACGTCCTTCGTGTAGCGACGTGGCATGCCTCGGAAGATCATGAACTCGGGCGGGACGGCACCCAGATCGACACCGACGGCCATGCCGCAGTCGTCGCAGAGGTACTTGCCGAAGTCGCCGTCGCTCGCGACGAGCTCCTGCTTGCCGTCGCAACGGGAGCAGGGGCGGGTCGCCGGCAACGCACGGTCGTCGTCGGGTCGGGTTCGCTGAGCGGAGGTTGGAGCCATGGGTACACGGTACCCGCGGGAACGACATCGGTGCGAGCACCATCACCGGCCACGGGGCAGGTGGCGAGACGGACGGTGCTGCTTGCGGCGTCCCGCGTCCCGCGACACGTAGCGTTGCCGCGTCAGACCGTCCACCTTGGTGCGACGGCCACGGCACCACATCGCACCAACCGACCCCTGAAGGGCGACGACATCATGGCAACGAAGAAGAAGGCTCCGGCCAAGAAGACCGCGGCGAAGAAGGCTCCGGCCAAGAAGGCCGCCGCGAAGAAGGCTCCGGCCAAGAAGGCGGCGGTGAAGAAGGTCGCGGCGAAGAAGGCTCCGGCCAAGAAGGCGCCTGCCAAGAAGAAGGTTGCGGCCAAGAAGGCAGCGCCGAAGAAGGTTGCTGCTGCTGCAGCCGCGCCGACCGTCGTCACCGCAAGCAAGGTGCGCGAGGTCATCAAGGGCCAGGGCAAGCGGATGAACGGCGAGTTCATCGAGGCCGTCAACGCTGAGGTGGTCGCGATGGTCACGCGCGCCGTCAAGCGTGCGGACAGCAACAACCGCGGCACCGTTCGCCCCGGTGACCTCTGATCGGTCGAAGTCACCCCGGAGCGGCCGCCGCTCCTGCGTCTCTGAGGCGCAGGGGGACGGCCGCTCCGTCGTGACGCCCTAGGCTGCACGCATGGACATCTTCGATCTGGTTTCCGAGATCCCGCGGGCACGCGCCATGGTGCTCGCGCTGGACGGCTGGACCGACGCGGGTGGCGGTGGAACCGGCGCAGCGACGCTCCTTCGCGAGGCGTGGGATCACCGTCTGCTCGGCTCGTTCGATCCGGACAGCATCTTCGACTACCGCGACCGGCGGCCGATGATGCCGATCCGCCACGGCGTCCTCGGCGAGCCCATCTGGCCGTCCGTCGACGTCTCGGTCCTGACGGCGCCTGACGGCACGGAGCTGCTGCTCGTGACCGGCGGGGAGCCCGACTTCGCCTGGCAGGCCGTCGGGGTCGATCTCGCCGAGATCGCTCAGATCGCCGGCTGCGACACCTACATCGGGCTGGGCTCGGTCCCGGGGCCCGTCCCCCACACCCGCCCCGTGCGCATCATCACGACCTCGAACGATGCGAGCGTCCTGGAGTCACATGGTCGGCCGCGCGAAGAGGTCGTCGTGCCGGCGTCGTTCCAGGTCATGGCTGAGTCGATGCTCGGTGAGTCAGGGCTCAAGACCCTCGGCTTCTGGGCGCGCATCCCGCACTACGTCGCCGGCGACTACCCCGACGCGACGCGCGCCCTGCTCGAGTACTTCTCTCGAGCCGTGGGCCTCGAGGTCGACACGTCCTCGCTTGCTGAGGCGATCGCGGCGAACGCCGACCGGCTCGCGGTCGCGGCGGAGGGCAGCGACGACGTCGCGCAGCACATCCGTCAGCTCGAGGATCTGTACGACCACGAGGACGAGCCGTCCGTCGAGTACGACGGGCCGTTGCCGACGGGCGACCAGATCGCGGAGGAGCTCGAACGGTTCCTCCGCGGCCAGGACAACCTCTGAGGGTCCCGGCCCTCTGACCGCGGCGTCACGCCGTCGCACCCAACCCCAAGGACCTGCCGTGCAGATCGCCGTCACCGGCTCCATCGCCACCGACTACCTCATGACCTATCCGGGCCGGTTCTCCGAGTCGCTGGTCGCCGAGCAGATCGCCGAGGTGTCGCTGTCCTTCCTCGTTGACGACCTGGACGTCCGCCGTGGCGGCATCGCCCCGAACATCTGCTTCGGGCTCGCACAGCTCGGGCTGCGCCCACTGCTCATCGGAGCGGTCGGCGAGGACTTCACGACCGACTACCAGGCCTGGCTCGAGCGCAACGGCGTCGATTGTCGGGGCGTGCACGTCTCTGAGACCCTGCACACGGCTCGCTTCCACTGCATGACCGACCTCGATCACAACCAGATCGCGTCGTTCTACACCGGGGCGATGGCCGAGGCCCGCGACATCGAGCTCGCGCCGCTGGTCAAGCTCGTCGGGGCGATCGACCTGGTCTGCATCTCGCCGGATGACCCCACCGCGATGGGCCGACACACCAAGGCCGCGCGCACGCTCGGGATCCCGTTCGTTGCAGACCCGTCGCAGCAGCTCGCGCGGATCAGCGACCGCGATGAGGTCCGCAACCTGATCGACGGTGCTGCCTACCTCGTGGTCAACAGCTATGAGCGTGGGCTGCTCGAGTCCAAGGCCGAGTGGACGTCCGAAGAGGTCATGTCTCGCGTCGGCATCCGTCTGACGACGCTCGGAAAGAACGGCGTCCGCATCGAGGACGGCAAGGGCCTCGACGTCACCGTGCCGGTCCCTGCCGAGGAGGCCCGCGTCGACCCGACCGGCGTCGGCGACGGCTTCCGCGCTGGCTTCCTGACCGGTCTCAGCTGGGGGCTCGGGCTCGAGGAGTCCGCGCAGGTCGGCCAGATGATCGCGACGATGGTGCTCGAGACCAAGGGCACGCAGGAGTACACGGTCTCCCCGAGCCGGTTCACGGCGCGTCTCGCTGCTGCGTACGGTCAGGACCTGGCGGACAAGGTCGGGAAGCTCCTCGTCTGAGGTCTCCGCGACCGCCCGATCAGGCGACCAGCGCCCCGACGACGTGGTCGACGCACGCCGTGTAGGCGGTGATGTCGGCGGGATCGATCGCGGGGAACATCGCGACGCGCAGCTGGTTGCGGCCGAGCTTGCGGTACGCGAAGGTGTCGAGGATCCCGTTGGCGGCGAGCGCCGCGTTGACGTCCTCGGCGTCGACGGCGTCGTCGAGGTCGATCGTGGCAACCACCAGGCTGCGCGATCCGGCGTCGACGAACGGTGATGCGAACTCGCGGTCCTCGGCCCAGCCGTAGATCGTGTCGGCCTTCTGCTGACCGCGCGCGACCATGCCGTCGAGCCCTCCGTTGGCGTTCATCCAGTCGACCTGCTCGGCGGCGAGGAAGACCGTGCTGATCGACGGGGTGTTGTAGGTCTGACGCTTGCGGCTGTTGTCCAGCGCCGTCGTCAGGTCGAAGAAGGCCGGGATGTAGCGGTCGGTCGCAGAGATCCTGCTGATGCGCTCGGCGGCGGCCGGCGACAGGATCGCGACGACGAGTCCACCCTCGGAGGCGAAGCCCTTCTGCAGCGAGAAGTAGTAGGCGTCGGTCTGGGTGATGTCGATGGGCAGCCCGCCTGCACCGGAGGTCGCGTCGACGAGGACGAGCGCGTCGCCCGCGGGACGGACGATGTCCATCATCGCTCCGGTCGAGGTCTCGTTGTGGGTGAGCCCGATCACGTCGACCGAGTCGTCCGCGGTTGCGGTCGGGGCGGAGCCGACCGGCGTGTCGACCACGACCGGGGCGTCGAGCCACGGCGCCGCTGCGGTGGCCTTCGCGAACTTGCCGGAGAACTCGCCGAAGACCTCGTGGCGGGAGCGCTGCTCGACGATGCCGAACGCGGCCATCTCCCAGAACGCGGTGGCGCCGCCGGACGCGAGGAGCACGTCGTGGTCCTCGGGCACGGAGAACAGGTCACGCAGGCCGTCCTGGAGTCGTCCGACCTGAGCGCGAACGGGCTCCTGACGGTGGGAGGTCCCGAGGAGGCTCGAGCCGGTGGCGGCGAGCGCCTGGAGAGCGTCGAGGCGGACCTTGGACGGGCCGGCACCGAAACGACCGTCTGCCGGGAGCAGCTCGGCCGGGATGCGGATGTCGGCGGGGGTGGCGGCCACGGGAGGCACCTGTGTGTCGAGCGGAGCGGGAGCGGAGCCGAGTGAACCACGCGCGCGGAGCGGCCCGGCAACGGCGACGGCGCTCGGATGTGGACGCGGGGCGCCCGCGTCGTCATCATGTCGACCGACGTCTCCGTCCCTCGCCCTCAGGCACCTGCACATGAGCTCCCTCTCCCGCCGCGTCGCGGACATCCCCACCTCCCCCACCCTCGCGGTCTCCGCGAAGGCCAAGGCGATGAAGGCGGCCGGCAAGCCGGTCATCGGCTTCGGTGCAGGTGAGCCGGACTTCCCGACGCCGGCGCACATCGTCGAGGCGGCCCGGGCCGCGGCGCTGCTCCCGGTCAACCACAAGTACGGGCCTGCCGCTGGCACCCCGGCGCTCAAGGAGGCCATCGCCGCGGCGACGAAGTCGCACACGGGCCTCGACGTCGACCCGGCTCTGGTCACGGTCAGCAACGGCGGCAAGCACGCCCTCTACAACGTCTTCATGGCGATCGTCGATCCGGGCGACGAGGTCATCATCCCGGCGCCGTACTGGGTGAGCTACCCCGAGCAGGTCAAGCTCGCAGGGGGCGTTCCCGTCGCGGTCTCCACCGGAGCCGACACCGGCTTCCGCGCGACCGTCGCCCAGCTCGAGGCCGCGCGCACCCCCCGCACCAAGGCCCTGGTCTTCGTCTCGCCGTCGAACCCGACCGGCGCGGTCTACTCCCCCGACGAGGTCGCGGCGGTGGGCCGCTGGGCAGCCGAACACGGCATCTGGGTGATCGCCGACGAGATCTACGAGCACCTCGTCTACGGCGACGCCACGTTCTCATCGCTCCCCGTCGTGGCGCCCGAGGCTGCCGCGAAGACCATCGTGGTCAACGGCGTCGCGAAGACCTACGCGATGACCGGCTGGCGGGTCGGCTGGAGCATCGCGCCGGCGGAGATCGCTGCGGGGATCAACCGCCTGCAGAGCCAAGTGACGTCCAACGTCTCGGGAGTCGCCCAGGCTGCGGCCATCGCCGCGCTGAACGGTCCGATGGACGCGGTCCACGAGATGAAGGTCGCCTTCGACCGTCGCCGTCGTCTCGCCGTCGACGGGCTGAACGCGCTTCGTGGCGTGGACTGCGTCGAGCCCGACGGAGCCTTCTACGTCTTCCCGAGCTTCGAGGGCGTCCTCGGTCAGAGCTTCCACGGCCGCATGATCCGCACGACGCTGGATCTCGCCGACGCCCTGCTCGACGTCGCCGAGGTCGCCGTCGTCCCGGGCGAGGCCTTCGGCGCCCCCGGCTTCGTCCGCCTCAGCTACGCCCTCGGTGACGAGGACCTCGTCACCGGCATCGAGCGCATCGGCACGTTCCTCGCCGGTTGAGCAAGCCGGCTGAGCCAGCCAGCTGCGCCGACGTCGCCCAGGCGGCGGCGGCGCTGCGCGGTGACCGCACCCGTCGAGGCCTTCGGAACCAGACGGCGATGGTGAACGACTCCTTGAGCGACACCAACGCCGACGCCGCCTCGTCCTGCTGGATCGCGGGCGCATGATCTCGGAGCTCTTCCCGATGACCACCCCTTCCCGCTTCTTCCACCGTCCCTCGCCGAAGCTGGCAGCCGCGACGCTCGCTGCTTCGCTCGCCCTTGCCGCATGCGGCGGCACCGGCGACGTTGCGGTGGACGAACCCACCTCCAGCGATCAGCCCACCGAGTCGATGTCGCCATCGGAGATGTCGTCGGACGGCGAGATGGATGACGACATGCACGCCGATGACATGCACGACCACATGGGCACCGTCGAGACGTCGGGGATGTCCGTCGCCCTTGATGTCACCGCGGACGCCAAGGCTGGCTGGAACGTGCACCTCGTGCCGACCGGTCTCACCTGGGCGCCGGAGCACGCGAGCTCGGACCCGGTCGACGGTGAGGGCCACGCGCACGTCTACGTCGATGGGGAGAAGGTCGCGCGCGTCTACACCGAGTGGTTCCACCTCAACACGATGCTGACCCCCGGCGAGCACGTGGTCAGCGTGTCGCTGAACGCCAACAACCACAGCGGCTACGCCGTGGACGGCGAAGCGGTCGTCGCGGAGCAGACGATCGTCGTGCCCGACGTCGGGGCGATGACGCACATGCACGGCGACCCGTTGGAGACGGATGCAGACCTGGGCGTCACGCTCGACGTCGTCGCCGACCCCAAGGCCGGCTGGAACGTGCACCTCATGCCGACCGGATTCACCTGGACGCCGGAGCACGCGAGCTCGGACCCGGTCGACGGTGAGGGCCACGCGCACCTCTACGTCGATGGCGAGAAGGTGGGACGGGTCTACGGCGAGTGGTTCCACCTCAACGAGGACCTCGAGCCCGGCGATCACGTCTTCCGCGTGACCCTCAACGCCAATGATCACAGCGACTACGCAATCGATGGCGAGCTCGTCGAGGCGGAGGTCACCATCACCGTCGAGGCCTGACAGCGCGTCTGGTCGCGGCGCTCAGCCGCGACCAGGCCCGGTCACGCGATCTCGTGCATCGGGTCGGTGTGCATCACCCGCCGGCGACGTGCTCTCGGTCGTCAGGCTCAGCTGCGACCCTGTGCATGCAGCTCCGCGACGACCGCCGCTGACCGCTGGACGTCCTCGCTGGTCGTCCGATGGTTCGAGACGCTGATCCGCATCACGGGGCCACCTCCCCACACGGACGGGGTCGGGTAACAGGTGCCCTCGTCCCGGACGGCCTGCGTGAGCCACTGGGTGTGCGCGGCGTCGTCGTCCCCAGCCGGGTCAGCGAAGCGAACGGTGATCTGGTTCAGGACGACGTCGTGCAGCACCTCGCAGCCGTCGACCTCTCGCAGCAGATCGGCGAACTCGCGCGCCCGCTCACGCAGGCCGTCCACGAGGTCCGCCATGCCCTCGGAGCCCAGCTGTCGCAGGGCCGCCCAGACCGTGACACCGCGGGCTCGTCGGCTCATCTCGGGCACGTACGCGATCGAGTCGTGCGCCACCTCAGAGTCGGGGATGTACTCCGCGTGGATGTTCATCGCTCCTTCGTGCGACTCCGGATGGGCGGTCATGGCGATCCCGCAGTCGTAGGGCGTGTTGAGCCACTTGTGGCCGTCGGTGGACCACGAGTCGGCCCGCTCGATTCCGTCCAGCCGCGCCAGCAGCTCAGGATCGCGCGACGCCCGGCCCCAGAGGCCGATGGCCCCGTCGACGTGTATCCAGGCCCGACCGCGGTTGTCCGCGCAGCGCCGCTCGACGACGGACGCGATCTCACCGATGGGGTCGATGTCTCCGGTGTGGATCGAACCGCTGGCCGTGATGACGAGCACCGGGCCCTCGACCTCGGCCAGCGCTTCGTCGACCGCGGACGGGATCATCCGGTCCTGCGCGTCCACCGCGGTCAGGATCACCTGATCGGACCCGATGCCGAGGTAGCGCAGGGCGGTCCCGATGGTCGAGTGGCGCGCCTCGCCAGCGATGACCGTGAGGGGCGGTGCGCCCTGGAGGCCGACCGCGTCCAGATCCACCCCGACCGCGTCGTAGACGCGCCTCCGTCCAGCGGCGAGGCAGGCGAAGTTGGCCATCTGCCCACCCGTGACGAACCCGACCGACGCGTGTCGTGGCAGGTCGAGCAGCTCCTTGATCCACTGGCCCGCCGTCCACTCCAACCCGACGGTGACCGGCGTCACCGAGAGCATCGCGGTGTTCTGGTCCCACGCCGAGACCATCCAGTCCGCCGCTTGGGCCGCCGGGAGCACCCCACCGATCACCCAGCCGAAGAACCTCGGCGACCCCATGGCGGTCAGCCCGCCGTCCGCGATGGCGCGCAGCTCCTCGACCACCTCGAGAGGGGTGGTCCCGGCTCCGGGCAGCTCGGACGGGATGCGCGCGAGGACGTCCTCCGGGGAGACGTCTGGTCGGACGGGACGCTCGTCGAGGCCCGTCAACCACGGCAGCACGGCGTCACCGACCGCCGCGAACAACGTCTCGTGATCGTGGTGGTCGCGCGTCATCGTCTCACCTCGGGGTCTGGTGCGGTCTCGGATTCCAGGGCTCGGCTCACGGCCCTGCGGGCGCGGTCGATGACCGCCGGATCATCGTGCAGGATGAAGGCCGTGTTCGCGGACACGACGAGGGCGTTGAGCGCGAAGACCAGGAGCTCGACGTCCGTCTCGGGGCGCAGCTGTCCGAGCGTGATCGCCTCCGCCGCAGCGGCGGTCAGCAGTGCGATCCAGTCGTGCTGGTTGACCGCGACGAGCTCGCGGACGGGGCCGGGGCGGCCTCCGAGCTCTGCCGCTGCCGCAGCGAAGAAGCAGCCGCCCGGCAGGGTGCGCTCTTCGACGTAGGACAGGAACGACGCGCACAGCTGGCGGAGTCGGTCGATCCCACGCCTGCTGAGCGCCGGTGTGACGACCACGTCGATGAAGAGCGCTCGTGCGGTCTCGACGGTGGCGAGCTGGAGCTCCTCCTTCGAGCCGAAGTGCGCGTAGATCCCGCTCTTGGACGTCCCCGTGGCTTCGGCCAGCTTGCCGATGCTGAGGCCGTCGAGTCCCTCGATGGTTGCCAGCGACACCGCGGACTCGAGGATCCGGCGCTTGGTCCGCTCGCCGTCGGATCGCGTGCGTCGGGTGGGGCGGGGGGTGGCGTCCATGATTGACAAGATAGCACGACCGGTCGTACTTTCTGTGCCACGATCGATCGTTCGCTCTCCAAGGAATCGGCATGGCCAGCACGGACACCGAAGTTCGTGACGCCGAGTGGCAGGTTGCCGGCCGTGGCTGGGGGGCCCGGGCCCTGGAGTGGGCCTACCTCTTCGAGCCGTACGCCAGACCAGCGAACGAGGTGGTCCTCGACCGGCTGGGCGTGGCTGCCGGGACACGGTTCTGCGATGTCGCCTGTGGAGCGGGTCTCGCCGCCCACACGGCGCACCGACGCGGCGCGTCGGTGTCGGGCCTGGACGCCTCGCACGCGCTCGTTGACATCGCCACGGCACGCACCCCGGAGGGCAGCTTCCACGTCGGCGACATGAACGCGCTCCCGTTCGCGGACGACAGCTTCGACGTGGTGACGAGCTTCAACGGGATCTGGAAGGGCTGCGAGGCCGCGCTCGGGGAGGTGCACCGGGTGCTCGCCGACCACGGCTCGTTCGGGATGACGTTCTGGGGCGCCCCGGAGCGGATGGGGCTCCTCCCCTACTTCGTCAAGATCTACGAGCTCTCGCCGCCCAGCCACCAGGCTGCGACGACGGAGCTCGGCGACACCCGACGCGTCGCCGAGGAGATGCTGCGCTCGACAGGGTTCGTCGTCCACGACCACGGGACGGTCGAGGTGGTGAACGAGTGGCCCGACGTCGCGACGGCGGTCCGTGCCCTCGCGGCAGCAGGACCGGCCGTGCCCGTGATCGAGGCAGTCGGCTACGAGAGCTTCTGCCAGGAGCTGCGGGAGGTGATCGCCCCGCTGTCGACGACATCCGGCGGTGTCCGCATCACCTCCGAGCTCGGATGGGTCACGGCCAACGCCGCCTGAATCTGCTCAGCGAACGCGCAGGTGAGGGTTGTTGCGGGGCTCGGTGCGGTTCTTGGCATCGGTGATCTGTCGGATCAGGTCGTTGCGCACCTCGACGAGGGCGGCGTCAAGATCCGGGAGCTCTGAGGTGGCGACCATGGTCGGGCGCCCCGCGACGTGGGCCTCGATGACCGTGCGCTGACTGACGCTGTCACGCTCCTTGACCCCGACGAGCAGCTTCACCGCGTCCTCGCGGAACGAGCGCAAGCGCTCGTCCAGACGTCCGAGCAGCTCGACGACGCGGTCGAACTCCGATGCGTGGAACCCGTGGGTCAGCTGCAGGCTGGTGGCGACGCTTGCCGTGGTCATGGAGTCGTTCCTTGATGGGATGGAAGCTCGACCCTACGAACCTGGCGCTGCGATCGGCAGGGCCGAAGGTCACACGAACTGGTGACGTCCGGCGCGCCGAGCTGACGATCGGCCCCTCGTCCGGCCCGGGCTGGGCTGGGACGTTCGTCACATGTTTCCAGTCCTTCGCCCCTACCTGCCGGGACGCGCACGCGTGACGATGGCACTCCTCTCCGGAAGGCACCGTGTCGTGAGCTCGGATCGAATGAACCCTCTGGATGTGTGGTTCCTGCACCTCGAGGATGACAGCGACCAGCTGCACATCGGGTCCGTCGGTGTCTTCGAGGGACCGACCCCACCATTCGCGGAGATGCTCGATCTGGTCGAACGCAAGCTCCCGAAGGTCCCGCGCTACCGACAGCGCGTGCAGCGCGTGCCGATGGATCTGGCCCGACCGATCTGGGTCGACGACCCCGACTTCGCGCTGAGCTACCACGTCCGCCACACAGCTCTCCCGGCACCCGGAGGTGACGCGGAGCTGCAGGCTCTGGTCGGCAGGCTGATGTCTCAGCCGCTGGACCACCGTCGCCCGATGTGGGAGATGTGGCAGATCGATGGGCTGTCTGACGGCCGGTGGGCAGTCGTGTCGAAGGTCCACCACTGCCTCGTTGACGGGATCGCCGGGACGGACCTCGTCGCGACGATCCTGAACCTGACGCCGGACGAGGAGCCGGGCGCATGGCAGCCGTGGACGCCGGTGCCGGGGCCGAGCACGGCAGCGCTCGTGCGCGATGCAGCCGGGGAACGCCTGGAGGAGATCGGTGGGCTCGTGCGTGGATTCGGCTCGGCGCTGCGACGCCCTGGCCGCTCGCTGGACACCGCCACCTCCTACGCCCGTGGTGCGGCCGAGCTGCTGCGGCTGGGCCGTTTCCCGTCGCGGACGAGCCTGAACGGCCCGATCGGCCCTCACCGCCGGTGGATGTGGGCGTCGACGACCCACGACGACGTCCGGCAGGTGCAGGCAGCGTTCGGCGTGAAGCACAACGACGTCGTCCTGGCGGCGATCGCCCGAGGGTTCCGGGACCTGCTCCGTGAACGTCACGAGCTCGGCGAGGTGTCGGAGCTGCGGACGATCGTGCCGGTGTCCCTGCGCGGGACCGGCGATGGGCAGATGGACAACAAGGTGTCCGCCATGTTCACGAGCCTGCCGGTCGGAGAGGGTGACGCGGTCGCGCGTCTGACGGCGGTGTCCTCGGAGATGGTCCGGCTGAAGGGGTCCGGGGAGGCCGACGCGACGGCGCTGCTGGTGGCAAGCACCAGTCTGGCTCCACCGTGGGTCATGCGCCTCGGCCTCGGCGCTTTGACGCGGATCGTCCAGCGGACCGGTCAACGGGCGGTCAACACGGTCACCACCAACGTTCCAGGCCCGCCGGTACCGCTGTACCTGCTGGGGCGCCGCCTCATGGAGATCCACCCCTACGTACCGATCGCGGAGGGGCTGCGCGTCGGCATCGCCATCTACACCTACGACGGCAACATCTCGTTCGGCCTGACGGGCGACACCGCCACGACGGAGGACCTCGGCGTCCTCGCCCGAGGCATCGAGGACGGCGTGCGTGAGCTCGTCCTCGCGTCCACGCGACGCCCGACGCACCGCGAGGTCGTCTGATGCGCCGACGCATGTCCCCCGCGGACGCCGTCTGGTATCTGGGTGAGAGCCCGGCGAACCCGATGATGATCTCCTCGATCCTCTGGTTCGACCGACCCCCGGATCTCGACCGCTTCCGCACGTTGCTCATGGATCGCCTGGTCGCGCGCCACCCGGTCTTCCGGGAACGCATCGTTCCGTCGGGGATCCCGGTCCTGCTGCCGACGTGGGAGGACCACCCCGGGTTCGATCTCGACGAACACGTCGAGGTGCACGAGCTCGAGGCTCCCGGAGACCACGCGGCCCTGGAACGGATCTGCGGGCAGCAACGCAGCCAGCCGTTGGACCGGGCCCGGCCGCTCTGGAAGATCGACGTGATGACGGGCTACCGGAGCACCGGCTGCGCGATGCACGTCCGAATCCACCACAGCGTGGGCGACGGCCTCGCGATGATGGCCCTGTTGCTGGGCCTGTCGGACGAGTTCGAGACCGGTGCCATCCCCGTGGCCGACGATCCGGACCATCTCCCTCTGGGTCGTGAGATCCTCCATCGGACCGAGCAGGGGCTCGTCGCTGCAGCGCGGGCGGCGTTGCATCCCGGTCAGGTCGCATCGACCCTGGGGCGCACGGCGCGTGACGTTGCATGGGGTGCCCGTCTGCTGGTGCCTGCGATGGCCCCGCGGAGCGGCTTGATCGGCCGTCCCAGCGGGACGAAGCGGATGGCCTGGGATGCCGCCGGCCTGCCGCTCGACGCGGTGAAGGCCACGGGACGCCAGATGGGCGCGACGGTCAACGACGTCCTGCTCACGTTGCTCACCGGAGCGCTGCACCACTACCTCGACGAGCGCGACGACCTGGTCGACGAGGTGCTCGTCATGGTGCCGGTCAACCTGCGGTCCCCCGGGCAACCGCTGCCCCGACACCTGGGCAACCAGATCGGCCTGCTGCCGGTCCGGCTCCCGGTGGGGCTCGGGTCGGCGCCGGAACGTCTGGCGGCCGTCCAGGAACGACTGCTGACGCTGAAGGACTCTCCGGCTCCCGCGGTCTCTCGCGCCTTGCTCGGGGGGACGTCGTTGCTGCCCCCGCCGATCGAGCGCGGTGTTCACCGGCTCAACCAGATCCGCTCCAGCGGTGTCGTCACGAACGTGCCCGGCCCTGCCATGCCGCTGCATCTCGCCGGTGCACGGATCGAGGGCATCATCGGCTGGGGAGGCATGACCGGGCAGCTGAACCTGGGGGTGGCCTTCATCAGCCTCGGCGGACGGGTGTTCTCCGGCGTCGTCACCGACGAGGCGATCACGCCCGACCCGGACAGGATCCTGAGCCTGCTCCATGACGAGTGGACCGCCCTCCCGGGCCGTGTCGCAGCCTGAGCGGGCAGCGTCAGCCGGTCAGACGCTGACGGACTCCGGGGCCTGGTGGGCGATGTCGGAGTCGTCGTCCCTCACCTGCGGCCCGTTGGGCGGCTTGGCGAAGAACTTCAGCCACACGAACCCACCGACGCCGGAGATGAAGGACGCGGCGAAGATGCCGAGCTTCGCCTGATCGTTGTAGATCGCCAGTGATTCTCCGGCGAACGCGAGCTCGGACACGAACAACGCGACGGTGAAGCCGATGCCTGCGAGCAGGGCCAGGCCGAAGACGTGACCCCAGCTCGTGTTCCTGGGGAGCGTGCCGATGCCGGTCTTGACCGCGATCCACGTGAAGCCGACGACGCCGAGCAGCTTGCCGAGCACGAGCCCGAGGCCGACCCCGAGGAAGACCGGCTCGGTCACGATGCCGTTGAGCATGTCGCCGCTGATCACCACGCCAGCGTTCGCGAACGCGAACAGCGGGACGATGAGGTAGCTCGACCACGGCGTGAGCGTGTCCTCGAGTCGCTGCAGCGGCGGAACGGAGTCGTCGGAGAGCCGGTTCAGGTCGCGGGTCATCGCGTGGACGCGCGCCTGCGTGTGGTGGTCGACTTCCCTCATGTCGTCGACGTCGGGCATGTACTCGTCGATCCGGTCGATGAGCTCGTGAGCGCGGGCCCGGAACTTGTTCGGCGAGTAGAACGAACCGAGCGGGGTCATCAACGCGATCGCAACGCCAGCGAGCGTGGCATGGACGCCGGACTCCAGGACACACAGCCACACGAGCACGCCGACGATGACGTAGGCGGTGATCGCGCGGACCTGTGCGCGCTTCATCAGATGGATGACGACCAGGCCCACGGCGGCGCCGACGAGCCACAGGGCAGCGAGCTCTTCGGTGTAGAAGACGGCGATGACCATGATCGCGCCGAGGTCATCCACGATGGCCAGCGCGAGCAGGAAGAGCTTCGCGGCGATCGGGACCGACTTGCCGACGAGCGCGATGACGCCGATCGCGAAGGCGATGTCGGTCGCCATCGGGATCCCCCAGCCGCCGGAGGATTCCAGACCTTGGTTGAAGTAGACGAAGAACGCGGCGGGGACGACCATGCCGCCCAGCGCCGCAAGCGCGGGAAGGGCTGCGGCGCGCGGGTCGCGGAGCTCCCCGACGACGAGCTCGCGCTTGATCTCGAGCCCGACCACGAAGAAGAAGATCACCATCGCGGCGTCGTTGATCCACAGCTTCAGCGACAGGTGGTCGATGTGGTGGAAGGGATCCCACTCTCCGAAGCTGATCGTGATCGGCGTGTTGAAGAACGCTGTGTATCCGTCACCGAGGGGTGAGTTGGCGATGGCGACCGCGGCGATGGCCGCGAACAGCATGATGATTCCGCCGGACGCCTCGGCGCGCATGAACTTCAGCGCAGGCTGCACGATCGCCTTGGCCACCGGCCGGTCGCTGTGCACGAACGTGCTCGGGGCGGGCTCGCCCTTGAGCGATCGGAGAGCTGACTTCCCGTCGTTGGCCACGGTGGGTCCTTCGTGCGCTGCTGGACACCACGTGGGGGGAGGACGTGGTGCTTCTCCGACGAACCCGGTCCAGCGTCGAGCCGCCCCGGGTCTGTCAGGAGTCTATGCGCCGAGCATCGCTCGGTGGTGTCTCACGGCTGCCGATGGCTCAGCTGCCCGTTCCCGCGAGGTTCAGGCAGTCGATCGCGGCAAGGTCGGCAAGGTAGCCGTCCTGCGCCGTGACTCCTCCGAGGTAGGCGTCACGGTCGATGCACGCGTAGCCGATGGTGCGTGCGCGAGCGTTGCCCAGCGCGCCGGAGAAGCGTTCGGTGGCGATGATGACCTGCGTCGCGGGCTGGGACAGCAGCGCCGCGTAGACGGGCTCGTCCACCTGGCGGTACTCGATCCAGCCCTGGACGCGGACGTCCATGAGCGCATCGATCGCCGGGTCGAGGTCGACCGTGGCGAGCGCGATGTGGGCAAGCTCCAGGCGATCGTTCGCCTCGAGGACGGTGAGCAGCGCAGCGTCGACGACGCCACCGGCGTAGTCGGCGCCGGTCGCGACACCATCACCATCGCGGTTGCCGCGCGGGAGACCGAGGTCGTGGGAGAGCGCCTCGTCGGCGAGCTCCAGGCCGTGGCCATAGACGATCCACGCACGGGCTGCGTCACCGACGGCACCGGCGACCGGACCCTCGGCGCGTTCGGCGCGCTCGTAGAGCTCACGGAAGTCCGGCTCGAGCTCGGTGAATGCGGAGCGCTGACGCGCCACGTTCGCGAGGGAGTCGAGGATGACCTTCTCGGCCTCGTTGTCGAAGATCACGTCGTCGATGTCGGTGCGAGCCGACGACTCGACGAGATCCGCCGCAGCGAACTCGTCCTCGAGCTCGACGAGCCGGGACACGAGGTCGACCGCGACGTTGCCGGTCGCTGGCTGCGCCGCGACAGGGGCTTCACCTTGAGCGACACCTGCTCACAATTGGAATATACCTTT
>RCMY010001437.1_pt1 | contig 22733 bp, 20 predicted proteins | sample 2041341 | NCBI WGS metagenome assembly RCMY01 (sample SAMN09708234, study PRJNA481090) | Marine sediment metagenome, whole genome shotgun sequencing project.
ATTTTGGCTCAAAAACGCGCCTGCTGCGTTGAAAATGCTCGCAAGGTGTTCAACCTTGCTGTGCTTTTCGCCTTGCAGCCACGCTTTTGTGCTCAAAATCTTACTCGCGGATGAATTGTGAACAGACCCTAAGATTTGCCGTCGCCGTTTTTCATGCTTTTAATCACCTGCGCCGCAGCCGGCACCGGAAAAATCAGATTCAGCGGGTTGGCCTTGATCTGCGCCCACACCGCTTTGAGCAGGCGCGACAGGCTGTCGATGCGGGTGCCGCGCGCGCGCAGCGCCACGGTGAGCGCGAGCGAAAAGCTCACCCACAGATTAACCAAGCCGATGAGCAGCACGCCGAAGAGGTTCCAGGCAAACGCGAGCGGGCCCAAATGGCCGCTCACGGCGGCATAGCCGATATTAGCTGATGAAAATGCCACATGGCGGATATCGAGCGGCAGGCCGAAAAGGTGGCCGAAATAGCCGGTCATGCCCAGCAAAATGCCGAAAATAAAGTTGCCTGCCAGCGAGCCATAGTTGTTGTGCACATAATCGGCAAAGCGTGCGCGCGTTTTGGCGGGCAGGATTTTGCGCAGCAGCGGTTGCACGGTGAGGCGGCGGCGCAGGTCGAGATAATCGGCGCGGTTGTCGAAAAAGCCGGCGATGATGCCTGAGCAAAAAAGCCACACGCCCGCAATAGCGGCATACCAAAGCGAGGGCTGGGTGAAAGGCTGCACCGATTTCACTTGATAAGCCACGGTATCGGCATCGAGCAGCGGCGTGTGCATATAGTGGGCAAAGCCAAACGCAATCAGCGCCGCCAGCGCAATGGCCACGCTCACATTGCCAAACACCGCCACACTTTGCGAGCGCCCCACATCAATCAGCAGTGAAGAGAGCTTCATTTCCATCGAGCGCCCTTTTTCGCTGCGCTCCACCTGCTCGGCAAAGCTCGTGGCGGTCATGGCCGGCTGCTTGGTGGCCACAGTGAAATGCAGCATCTGAATCAGCACAAAGCCCAGGCCGTAATTGAGGCTGGACAACACGGCGGTGGTGAAGGCGCCAAAGCCCATTTCGCCGATGTGGATTTTATTAAGCGCCATCAGCGCAATCAACACGCCGCCGCCGGCGGCCGAGCGCAGCATGCCCCAATATTCGCTGCGGCTGCGGGTGATGTAGTGCTCGCCATGGTCGCTTGTGTTTTCGGTGATGCTTTTGGCCAGCATCTGAATGCTGCGCCGACGCAACAGGCCGGTGCTGTGCTGCTCCACCGCGGCCATGGTCATTTCGTTGAGCAGGCGGATGGTGAGGCGCAGCGATTGCGAGGCATCGGCGGCGGTTTGGATGCCCAGCAAAAGCTCGAGCCTATCGAGGCTTTGCGCCAGCCGCTCAAGCAGATGCGCCACTTTCACCGAAGAGCCCGCGCCCGCACCGGCGCCGCGCCGGCGCAGGCGGATTACGGTGTCGCGGCTTTGTTGCAGCATCACTTCGATATGCGCCGTGTCGTAAGCTTCTTCGCTGCCGCTGCGGTAATGCTGCACCAAGGCGGCGGTTTCGTGTTGCAGCGCGATAAAGGCCGAGTTCACATCGAGCAGCTTGGGCTCGAGGCGCACGAAATTGGGCTCCAGCTCTTCGGCGGCAATCCAGATGGAAAGCATTTCCAGCGCATGCAAACGCGCCTGCGTGAGCTGGCGCGCAGCCGACTGCACCACCGCCGGCTCGGCATCTTGCAGCAGCAGTTGGTGTAGCGCGAGCCATTGGCGCAGCTTGATGGTTTGCAGCCATTTTTCATCGCGTGAATGAAACAGGTGCAGAAAAATATCGCGCAGGTTTTTGAAATCTTTAAACGAAGGATAAAAGCGCTCGTATAAGCGGATGCCCATCTCGCGGCTGAAGCCGCTGCGCGAAAAAATGCCCAGCGTCACCAGCGCGGGATACACATGCACATTGGCGAGCCAATGGTGAAAACGGTTGCCGAACGCCTGGCGCAGCGCGGCATCGTTTGCCAGCATATCCAGCAAAATATCGAAGCGCTCGGCGCCGTGGCGCGCACCGCCTTGGCGCAAAAAAGCCACAACTTTTTCCAGCGTGAGCACGAAAATTTCGCTTTCGAGCGTTTGGGAGAGGGCGGCGTGCAAGGTTTCGGGCAGGGTTTTTCGCATAAGCATTTCAAGGAATAGGTAAAGCAATGTTAACGCACATGGGGGCAGGCGGGAAAATTTCAAACCGGCAGCAGGCAGACAAGCACTGATGCGCTGAGCGAGGCCGGCTCTTTGCTGCATGTGCGGCGGGCGGCAGCATGGGGTGTAATACCAATCCAAAAAAATAAGCTAACTTCGTTGTCTCGCCTTGCCGTACTATCTGTACTGTCGCAGGCTTCCGCCTTGTTAGCTTACTTTTTTGAATGGGTATAATAAACTGTGGCAGCGGCTTGGGTTTCAGACGGCATTATTTAAATAATTATTGAAATATCGAAATATTGGGCATAAAATAAGCGCCATGAACACAACACAAGCAAGCAGATTATTCGGCACGCTGGGCGCAAACACGCGCCTGGATATTTTTCGGCTTTTGGTGAAGCAGGGCGGGCAAGGCATGGTGGCGGGTGATATTGCCAAAGCGCTGAATGTGTCGCCGGCCAATCTTTCTTTTCATTTGAAAGAGTTGAGCCATGCCGGTTTGGTTGATGTGCAGCAGGAAGGGCGTTTTCAGCGCTATCGTGCCGATTTGGCGCTGATGCTTGATTTGGTGGCTTTTCTCACGGAAGAATGCTGTGCGCTCGATGCGCAAAACAGCGGCTGCACGCTTCGCAATCTGCCGGTTTGCGGGCAAGTGCCGTTGCCCGATGCTGATTAGTTTTCATACCAATCCAAAAAAATAACCTAACTTCGTTGTCTCGCCTTGCCGTACTCGTTGTACTGTCGCAGGTTTCCGCCTTGTTAGCTTACTTTTTTGAATGGGTATCAGACGGCCTGAAGGATAAGGCCGTCTGAAAACTGACTGAATGTGTTGGTTAAAGCAGGTTTGAAAATAATCTCACTTCGTTGGCTTGTCGTGCCCGATCAATTCGGCATTGCCCAAGCCAAGCCGCGCATCCGCGCAGGAGGCTCATCATGCAATCTGTAATCATCTATCACAATCCGGCCTGCGGCACGTCGCGCAATGTGCTGGCTTTCATCCGCAATGCCGGCATCGAGCCGGAAATCATCGAATATCTGCATCATCCGCCCGATGAAGCCGCGCTGCGCCGCCTGCTGGCCGACAGCGGTTTGAGTGCGCGCGCGGCATTGCGGGTGAATGTGCCCGAATTTGCGCAATACGGTTTGGCGGATGAGGGTTTGTCTGAAGCGCAGATAATCGCGGCCATGCTGCAAGCGCCGATTTTAATCAACCGCCCGTTTGTGGTCACGGAAATCGGCACGGCTTTATGCAGGCCGTCTGAAAAAGTGCTCGCTTTGCTGCCGGCGCCGCAGCAAGGTGCGTTTTTCAAAGAAGATGGTGCGCAAGTGGTGGATGAAAACGGGCAGCCGGTTTGACGGACGGTGGTTTTCAGACGGCCATAATTTCAATATTTGTTTAAATATCAAATAAAGGTAATGCAATGGGTGTGTTTGAACGCTTTTTGAGCCTGTGGGTGGCGTTGGCGATTGTGGCGGGTGTGGCGCTGGGTGTGTGGCTGCCTTCGGTTTTCGAGGCAGTGGCGGCGATGGAAATCGCGCATGTGAATCTGCCGGTGGCGCTGCTGATTTGGCTGATGATTTATCCGATGATGATACAGATCGATTGGTCGGCGGTGAAAGATGTGGGCAAGCGCCCGAAAGGTTTGTGGCTCACGCTGGTGGTGAATTGGCTGATCAAACCTTTTACCATGGCGGCGGTGGGCTGGTTGTTTTTCAGGGTGTTTTTCGCAGATTGGGTGTCGCCCGATGATGCGCAGCAATATATCGCCGGCATGATTTTGCTCGGCGTGGCGCCGTGCACGGCGATGGTGTTTGTGTGGAGCCAGCTGGTGAAGGGCGACCCGAATTACACGCTGGTGCAGGTGTCGGTGAACGATTTGATTATGATTGTGGCTTATGCACCGATTGCCGGGCTGCTGCTGGGGGTGAGCAATATCGATATTCCGTGGGGCACGCTGCTGCTCTCCACCGTGCTTTATGTGGTGTTGCCGCTTTTGGCAGGCATGTTCACGCGCCGTTATCTGTTGGCGGCGGGCAAATCGGTGGCGCAATTTGCCGGCCGTTTGAAACCTTTTTCGATTGGCGGGTTGATTTTAACGGTGGTGTTGCTGTTTGGCTTTCAGGCGCAAACCATTTTGGCGCAGCCTGCGGTGATTGTGTTGATTGCCATTCCTTTGCTGGTGCAGACTTACGGCATTTATTTTATCGCCCGCTTCGGCGCGCGCCGGTTGGGGCTGCCGCATGAAATCGCCGCACCGGCCTGCCTGATCGGCACATCGAACTTTTTCGAGCTGGCGGTGGCGGTGGCGATTTCGCTGTTTGGTCTGAATTCGGGCGCGGCGCTGGCCACGGTGGTGGGCGTGTTGGTGGAAGTGCCGGTGATGCTCTCGCTGGTGTGGTTGATCAATCGCAGCCGGGCGGGTTAATTTGAGCAGGCCGTCTGAATTTTCAGACGGCCTTGGTGAAGCTTGATGAATAAGCCGCACCGGCCGCCTCGAAGCGGCCGGTGTTTTGGTTTATAATGGCGGCTTTTGCGTTTGCAGCGAATTTCATGAAAACCGTAGAGAAAAATGTATTGGTGCTGCACAGCGCCGAGCAGATGTTTGAGCTGGTCGACCGCGCCGAGGATTATCCGCAATTTCTGCCGTGGTACAGCAAAACCGAAATCATCGAGCGCAAGGGCAATGAGCTCAAGGCGCGTTTGTTTATGGATTATATGCGCGTGCAGCAATCGTTTGCCACGCACAACCACAATATTCCCGGGCGCGAAATCCGCATGGATTTGCTCGAGGGGCCGTTTAAAACGCTCAACGGCACTTGGAAATTTATCCCGCTGGGCGATGATGCCTGCAAAATCGAATTCCGGCTGCAATATGATTTTGCCGGCAGCATTTTGTCGGCGCTGATTTCGCCGGTGTTCAGCCATTTATCGGGCGCGCTGGTGGATGCGTTTATCAAAGAGGCCGACAGGCGCTATGGTCAAAATTGAAATTGTGTATGGCACGGCGCAAAAACAGTTTTTGCAGCGGCTCGAAGTGGCTGCGGGCACAACCGCGCGCGAGGCGGTGCGGCTGAGCGATGTGGCGCGTGAATTTCCCGAAGCCGATATCGAAGCGGCGCCTTTGGGCATTTTCGGCAAGGCGGTGAAAGGCGATACCGTGCTGCGCGCGCTCGACCGCGTGGAAATCTACCGCCCCTTGCTGATCGACCCGAAAGAAGCGCGCCGCTTGCGCGTGCAATCGAAAACGGAAGACGAGGCCGTCTGAAAAGTTTCAGACGGCCTCAAGATAAAACCTCATTTGAGCACATCAATGGCAGCAATCAAATTAATTGTCGGCCTGGGCAACCCGGGCCGTGAATATGAACACACCCGCCACAATGCGGGCTTTTGGTTCGCAGACGAATTGGCTTGGCAATGGAAGGCCGCCTTTAAAGAAGAAAAGAAATTTTTCGGCGAAGTGGCCCGCGTGGCGCGGCCTGAGGGCGATGTGTGGCTTTTGAAGCCCAACACGTTTATGAACCGCTCCGGCCAAGCGGTGGCGGCGTTGGCGCAGTTTTACAAAATCAAGCCCGAAGAAATTATGGTGGCGCACGATGAGCTCGATATCGCCTGCGGGCGCATCAAATTCAAGCTCGGCGGCGGCAACGGCGGCCACAACGGCTTAAAAGACATGCAGGCGCGACTGGGCACGCCCAATTTCTACCGCCTGCGCCTAGGCATTGATCACCCGGGCGATAAAAATCTGGTGGTGGGCTATGTGCTCAACAAACCCAGCGCACAAGAGCGCCAACAAATCGACGAGGCCATCAGCAAATCGCTGCAAAGCATGCCGATAATCATGGCCGGCGAATTTGAAGAAGCGATGCGCACGTTGCACAGCAAATAACCAAGGCAGGCCGTCTGAAACCATCAGCTTTCAGACGGCCTGAACACTTATGCAAAACAATCTTTCCAAAAAAGACCCGCTCGGCTCCGGCTGGATGATAATCGCGGCGTTGGCCTTCACTTTGATGAATATCTGGGTGAAAGAAGCGGGCAACCGCTTTGAATTGGGCTCGGGCGAATTGGTGTTTTGGCGCATGAGCTTTGCCGCGCTGGTGCTGGGCATGCTGGCCAAAGCGCAGGGCAAAACCTTTTTCACGCCGCATTGGCGCGCGCACTTGAGCCGCAGCGTGTCGGGCACGCTGGGCATGTTTTGCATATTTTATGCGGTGGTGCACCTGCCTCTGGCCACGGGGGTGACGCTCAGCTACACTTCGTCGATTTTTCTGGCGCTGCTCTCGATTATCGTGTTGCGCGAAAAGCTTTCCGGCTATAAGCAAATCATGCTGGTGCTGGGCTTTGCCGGCGTGGTGGTGCTGTTGCGCCCTTCGGTGGGCGGCGGCCAAGAGTGGCCGGCGCTGGTGGGCTTGCTGGGCGGCTTTTTTGCCGGCTGGGCCTATATGCAGGTGCGTGAATTATCGCTTATGGGCGAGCCGGGCTGGCGGGTGGTGTTTTATTTATCGCTGGTGGGCATGGCGATGAGTGCGCTGTGGGCAACGGCCACGGGCTGGCACAGCTTGAGCTGGCAGGCGGCGCCTTATTTGTTCGGCATCGGTGCATCGGCGCTGGTGGCGCAGCTTTGCCTCACGCGCGCCTATAAAGTGGGCGACAAGCTCACCGTGGCGGCGCTCTCTTACCTCACCGTGGTGTTTTCCACTTTTGCCGGCATGTGGCTTTGGGGCGACAGCATAGGCTGGCAAGAAATGCTCGGTATGGGTATGATAATTGCCAGCGGCATGCTCAGCGGCGTGCATCCGCAGCAATGGCTGCATTATTTCAAAACCAAACATTAATCTTCAGGAGCGCACCATGATTTCCATCAGAGAACAATCTTACGGCTTGAATGTGGCCTTGTATAACGAATTCACCCTGGAAGATTTTCAGGAATTCGAAGCGGCCGCGCTCAAATGTGTTGAAAAAGTGCACCGCCCCGATATGTTGCTGGATTTGTCGATGCTGAAAGATTTCACCATCGATATGGCGGTGGAGCAGCTTAAATTTATGAGCAAGCACGAAGACGATTTCGGCCGCATCGCCATTGTGGTGGATGATGTGTGGATCAAGCTCGCATCGCGCCTGTCGGATTTGATCACGCAGCAACATCCCAAATATTTCGACGATGCCGCCGAAGCGCAAGCCTGGCTTTTGGGCTCGGGCTCGGAAGAATAAGCATCATCCATAGGGTTTGATTGTGGTGCCACACAAACGCGAGGCCGTCTGAAAACTTTTCAGACGGCCTCGCGTTTGTTGTAGCAATTCAAAAAAAGTAAGCTTCTAACAAACCTAAAAATAATATACAAGCAAGCAGCCTGTCGGTCGGATTCTCGAGTCCGACACTTGTTCGCAGAACAAGGATTGCACATCGCTTTGGCCGCCGGCCAAACATCAAAAAGTGACACAAAGGGTAGGTTGAAAACCCAACAAGCTCACAGGCCGTCTGAAGCCTTGGGTTTGACAACCCAGCCTATTTCGTCATAGTGCGTAGTTTTGTATCACTTTTTCTTGCATTTCACTATACGCCGCTATGCCGCTGAATCCGCCATATAAAAAACGACTGCACCGCAGTCGTTTTCAAGCGTTCAGACGGCCTGTTTAATGCGTGCCGACTTTGATTTTCTGCCACAGGCTGACGGTGAGCTTTTTCGCCTCGTCGCTCATTTGCGGCATCACAAAGCCGTCTTTCATGTCTTGCTCGTTGGGGAAAATCGAGCGTGTGGCCACGAGCTCGGGGTTCATCAGCTTGCGCGCGGGCAGGCTGGCGGGCGCGAAGGTGACGAAATCGCCGTTTTTCGCGGCCACTTCGGGCTCGAGCGTGTAGTTGATGTATTTATGCGCATTGAGCACGTTTTTGGCATCGGCCGGAATCAGCCAAGATTCAATCCAAAAGCCCATGCCTTTGGGGGTGAGCACCTCGATGCCGACATTGCTTTTCACTTCTTCCGCACGCGCTTTGGCCATATTGAGGTCGCCGCCGTTGCCCGCTGCCAAGCACACATCGCCGCGTGCCAATTCGTCAATCACCGAGGGGCTGAAACGCTTGATGTCGGGGCGGATGGCTTGCAGCATATCGGCCGCCGCTTTGATGTCGTCGGGATTGGTGCCTTTCGGGTCTTTGCCCAAATAGTTGAGCGCAATGGGGAACATCTCGCTGGGTGTGTCCCACAGGGCGATGCCGCAAGCTTTGAGCTTGTTGGTGTATTCGGGTTTGAACAATAAATCCCAGCCGTTTTCGGGCAGGGCGCCGCCGAGCGCTTCTTTGCCTTTGGCGGTGATCGCCAAAGTGTTGACGCCGGAGAAATAGGGCACGGCGTATTCATTGCCCGGGTCGGCGCTCTCGAGCATTTTTAAAAGCTCGGGGTCGATGTTTTGATAATTCGGAATCAGGTCTTTATGCACTTTTTGATAAGCGCCGGCGCCGATTTGGCGCGGCAAAAAGGCAATGCCGGGCACCACCAAGTCGTAGCCTGATTTACCGGTGAGCACTTTGGCTTCGAGCGTTTCGTTGTTTTCATACAAATCGTAGGTGAGCTTCAGGTTGTTGGCTTTTTTGAAAGCTTCTACGGTGCTCTCGTCCACATAGTTGGACCAGTTGTAGATATTAAGGGTGTCGGTTACGGGCAGGCCGTCGGTAGCGGATACGGCGCTCGCCGTTGCATCGGATGCCGGGGATTGGGCGGGTTTTTGTTCGCTTTGGCCGCCGCAGGCTGCCAGCGCCAGCACGGTGAATACGCTTAATGCGGTTTTTTTCATACGGGTCGTTTTCCTGATGAAAGGTTGGTGAAAATCGGCCTGCCGCCCCTTTGCCGTTCCCGGCGGCAGGCCGGCGCTATTGTAATGGAATGCTTGATAAAAATCAAAATGATATGGCTGCGGCGCCCGGCGGCGGGGGATGTGGGTTTGGAAATGCAGGCCGTCTGAAGGGGCGCTGCGCCCCGGCGTGTTGTTTTCCGGCGTGTTTTACAAGCGCAGATAAGGATTTATCGCTAAAACGCTTGCATTGAGTTGGTGAAGCCATTAAAATTGCGCGTTTACGAAATTTGATTCTTATCAGGAGATAACCAATATGGCCAATAGCGCACAAGCCCGCAAACGTGCCCGCCAAGCTGTGAAAAACCGCGCCCACAACGCAAGCCTGCGTACCGCTTTCCGCACCGCGGTTAAGAAAGTACTGAAAGCTGTTGAAGCCGGCGATAAAGCTGCTGCGCAAACCGTTTACCGCGATTCTGTTAGAGTGATGGACCGCATTGCCGACAAAGGCGTGTATCACAAAAACAAAGCTGCCCGTCACAAGAGCCGCCTGTCTGCCAAAATCAAAGCCTTGGCTTAAATCGCAGCAGACGCTACGGCGCACATGCCCCGCGACGGACAAACTATTGTTCTTCGGGGGCATTGTTTTTTCGAGAGGCCGTCTGAACGAATGCTCAGAATGAGCCGCGCAGGCCGGCCGCTTTCAGACGGCCTATTTGTTTATAAAAGGCGATACGTGATGGTGAAACCCGCTTGGATGTTTGCCGCCGCCGGCTTGGCTGCGGCTTGGCCGCCGGTTGCAAGTGCCGCCGCCAACGATGCGGCGCTGCAATGCACGCTGGTGCAGGATAATGCCATGCGGCTGGCGTGTTTCGATAAAGTGTATGCCGCGCAATTCCCGCCGGCTGCACCGCCCGCAGCGGCAGCAGCCGGAGCAAAATCGGTGGATTTGGTGCGCACCGTCAACGAGAGCTTGGATAAAGGCGAAACCAAGATTGTGTTTGACGAGCGCCCCACGGTGGCAAACACCGAGCCGACGCAAACGCTGGTGGAAGCGGCCGAGGCCTACACGCCTTTGAGCCAGATGTATGACCTCGACCAAAACGACCCGCGCGGCATTTTGACGGTGCGCGAGCACAATCCCATGTATTTGCTGCCGGCCTGGTACAACAGCAGCCCCAACCGCTATCCCGAATCGCCCTCGCGCGGTGTGGCAGACGATGCGGTGTCGACCGAGCAAAAGCGGCTCGAAGCCAAAATGCAGGTGTCGTTTAAAACCAAATTGATGGAAGATTTGTTTAAAACCCGCGCCGATATGTGGTTTGGCTACACGCAAACCTCGCATTGGCAGCTGTGGAGCCAGGGTGAGAAATCGGCACCGTTTCGCAATAACGATTATATGCCCGAAATGTTTATCACCCAGCCGGTGAAAGCCGATCTGCCCGGCGGCGGCAAGCTGCGTATGTTGGGCGCGGGCATTGCGCACCAATCCAACGGGCAGGGGCGGCCGCTGTCGCGTTCGTGGAACCGCGTTTACGCCATGGCGGGTATGGAATGGGGCAAGTTTACGGTGATTCCCAAAGTGTGGGCGCCGGTGTTTAACGGCAACGGCGACGATAACGACAATCCCGATATTGCCGATTATATGGGCTATGGCAATTTGCGCCTGCAATACCGCTTTAACGACCAACGCACCATGGCCGCCACCATGCGCTACAACCCGAAAACCGGCAAAGGCGGCGTGCAGGCCGATTACACCTTTCCGCTCAAAGGCCGTCTGAAAGCTTATGTGCAGGGCTTTCACGGCTATGGCGAGAGCCTGCTTGATTACAATCACAAGCACAACAGCATCGGCTTCGGGTTGATGTTTAATGATTGGGATGGGTTTTAGGGGCTGTTCACATTTCATTCGCACGTAAGATTTTGAGGGCAAAAGCGTGCTTGCAAGGCGAAAAGCCTCGCAAGATGCCCAATCTTGCTGCGTTTTTTTGCTTTGCATCTACATGCTCAGAAACAAAATCCCGCTCATGAACGAAATGTCAGAACACCCGTGCCCGTTTGTGCAAAAAAAACATTCAGACGGCATCAAACCGCCCGGCTCGCGGCTCTGCTTTTTGAGATGGGCGCCACACCGTTGGAAAACACTCGTTTCTTGCCGCCCGAGCGCGTATAATGCGCCGTTTGGGCAGCAATACAAAAGATTAAGCAACTCATGGCAAAAAACACGGCCGACAGCGGCGGCATAGGCAAGGCGCTGAAAAAATACCTTATCACCGGCATTTTGGTGTGGCTGCCGATAGCGGTAACCTTGTGGGTGATCACCTATATCGTTTCCGCCTCCGACCAGCTGATTAACCTGCTGCCCGAGCATTGGCAGCCTATGCATTTGATTGGTTTCAATATTCCCGGCTTGGGTGTGATTGTGGCCGTGTTGGTGCTGTTTGTAACCGGCTTGTTTGGCGCCAATGTGCTCGGCCGGCGCATCATCGCCGCCTGGGATGCGCTGCTCGGGCGCATTCCGGTGGTGAAATCGATTTATTCCAGCGTGAAAAAAGTGTCGGAATCACTGCTTTCCGATTCGCGCCAATCGTTTAAAACGCCCGTGCTGGTGCCGTTTCCGCAGCCCGATATCTGGACGCTGGCCTTTGTGTCGGGCAATATCCCCGACAACATCCGCCAAAGCCTGCCCGAAGGCGGCGAATACCTCAGCGTGTATGTGCCCACCACGCCCAATCCCACCGGCGGCTATTACATTATGGTGAGGAAAAGCGATGTGCGCACACTCGACATGAGCGTGGACGATGCGCTCAAATATGTGATTTCGCTGGGCATGGTGCTGCCCGAAACGCCCAAACATTTGCAGCAAAGCCTGTTTGAATCGATGCCGTCTGAAAGCTCGGGCAATGCTGATGAAAAACCTTCAGACGGCCTTAAATGATTTAAAAAATGAAAACACCCAAAGGGATGATTATGCGTACCAACTATTGTGGCTTGATTAACGAGCAATATCTCGACCAAACCGTTACCGTTAAAGGCTGGGTGCACCGCCGGCGCGACCACGGCGGTGTGATTTTTATCGACTTGCGCGACCGCGAAGGCATTGTGCAGGTGGTGATCGACCCCGACACCCCCGAAGCTTTTGCCACCGCCGATTCATCACGCAATGAATTCGTGCTCAGCATCACCGGCCGCGTGCGCAACCGCCCTGAAGGCACCACCAACGATAAAATGGTGTCCGGCAAAATCGAAATTCTGGCCAAAGAAATCGACATTTTAAATGCTGCGGCCACGCCGCCTTTCCAAATCGACGATGAAAACCTGAGCGAAAACGTGCGCCTGCAAAACCGCGTAATCGACTTGCGCCGCCCGGTGATGCAGAATAATCTGAAATTGCGCTATAAAGTGGCCATGGGCGTGCGCCGCTATCTTGATGCGCAAGGCTTTATCGACATCGAAACCCCCATGCTCACCCGCTCCACGCCGGAAGGCGCGCGCGATTATCTGGTGCCCAGCCGCGTGCACCCGGGCGAATTTTTTGCCTTGCCGCAATCGCCGCAGTTGTTCAAACAATTATTGATGGTGGCCGGTTTCGACCGCTATTACCAAATCACCAAATGCTTCCGCGATGAAGATTTGCGTGCCGACCGCCAACCCGAATTCACCCAAATCGACTTGGAAACCTCATTCCTCGGCGAAGACGAAATCATGAACATCACCGAGGGCATGGCCAAGCAAGTATTTAAAGACGCGCTGAATGTAGAGTTGGGCGACTTCCCGCGCATGCCGTTTAGCGAAGCCATGTTTTACTACGGCTCCGACAAACCCGATTTGCGCGTCGACTTGAAATTCACCGAGCTTACCGAATTGATGAAAACGGAAGAATTCAAAGTGTTCCGCGGCGCAGCCGACATGAAAGGCGGTCGCGTGGTGGCCTTGCGCGTGCCCGGCGGTGCGAAATTGAGCCGCAAAGACATCGACGAATACACCAAATTTGTCGGCATCTACGGCGCCAAAGGCTTGGCTTATATCAAAGTGAACGATGTGACCAACCTTTCCAACGGCGAAGACAGCGGCCTGCAAAGCCCGATTGTGAAATTCTTGTCGGAAAACGCCCTGAAAGCCATTATCGAGCAAACCGGTGCCCAAAACGGCGACATCATCTTTTTTGGCGCGGATAAAGCCAAAGTGGTCAACGAAGCCATTGGTGCTTTGCGTATCAAAATCGGCCATGAGCACGGTGCAGAAGGCGGCTACTTCACCAACGAATGGCGGCCGCTGTGGGTAGTCGATTTCCCGATGTTTGAATACGACGAAGAAAACGACCGCTATGCTGCCATGCACCATCCGTTTACCTCGCCCAAACCCGGCCATGAAGACTTGATGGACAGCGACCCCGAAAACTGCCTCGCCCGCGCCTACGATATGGTGCTCAACGGCTGGGAAATCGGCGGCGGCTCCATCCGTATCCACCGCGCCGACATTCAGGAAAAAGTGTTTGCGGCGCTGAAAATCAGCCCGGAAGAACAGCAAAACAAATTCGGCTTCTTGCTCGACAACCTCAAATTCGGCGCGCCTCCGCACGGCGGCTTGGCCTTCGGCCTTGATCGCTTGGTAACATTGATGGCCGGTGCCGAATCCATCCGCGATGTGATTGCCTTCCCGAAAACCCAGCGCGCGCAAGACTTGCTGGTGGATGCGCCCAATCATGTGGACGATAAACAATTGCGCGAATTGGGTTTGCGTTTGCGCCAAAAAGCGGCAGAGAGCAAAGAAGTTTGATGCCTTGAGCTGCCATAAAGACAAAGGCCGTCTGAAACACAATAGTGTTTCAGACGGCCTTTTTTATCATGAAATCCATCAAAAAATGCTGCGGGATTACGCCGGCAGCAACAAGCGCTTTGCCTGTTGTTGCGTGAAATAAATGAAAAACGGATGATTGTGAAAAGGCCGTCTGAACCGTTCAGACGGCCTTTTGTTATTAATTTTATTAATATTCGATGGTGTTTCATTAATGAGGAAGGCGTGCGAAATGGTCGGATTTATGTCTGATTTTAAAATAATCATACAGTTTTAAAATAAATATTTCTGTAAATCTATTTATTTGTAACTGTATGTAATTAAAACGGGTTGAATACTAGAGAGTAAAAATGATCGAAAGCGTTGGAATAGATGAGGGTGACTAGATAAGATGTTGATGAAAATCGAGTTGTTTCATTTAAAGCATTGATTTTTATTTAAAATAATTGTAGCAATATTACTTTTATCAATAAATTAAATCTAATTTAATTACTTGTGATTTTGGTGGTGCATTTATGTAAAATACACAAATTAATTTCATATAACTACAAGAAATAGATCAAATTTCATCCGCTTTTTACAAACAATAAATGTTTAGGAGGGTTTTTCTATGAGCCAACAATACACATGGTTGCATATCGGTTTGGGTTCTTTTCATCGCGCGCATCAAGCGTGGTATCTCAACGAATTGATTAAAGCCGGCAACGACAGCTGGGCGATTGCGGCAGGCAATATCCGCAACGACAGCGAACACACGGTGCAGGCGCTGCAGGCGCAAAACGGCGAGTATGTGCTGGAAACCATCAGCCCGCATGATGAGCGCGCTTATGAGGTGATTAAGTCGATTAAAAAATTGCTGCCGTGGCAGGCCGATTTGGCACCGCTGATTGAAGAGGGCGCGGCTGAAGCCACTAAAGTGATTGCCTTTACCGTGACCGAAGCAGGCTATTATCTCGACAGTGCATACCGCTTGGACCAAAGCAACCCCAGCCTGCAAGCCGATTTGCAGGGCGGCCATGAAACCATCTACGGCATTATTGCCAAAATTCTGAAAAAGCGTATGCAGCTGGCCGATGGCAAAGTGACTTTGCTTTGCTGCGACAATGTGCGCCACAATGGCGAGCGTTTCCACGATGGTTTGGTGGAATTTCTCACGCTCACCGGCCAGCAAGATGTGATTGCTTGGCTCAAAGACAACGCCACCACGCCCAACACCATGGTCGACCGCATTGTGCCGCGCCCGGCCGAGGATTTGCCCGCGCGCATTCAGGAAAAAACCGGCATCGCGGATAAAGCGCCGGTGATGGGCGAAACCTTTATTCAATGGGTGATTGAAGATAATTTCAAAGACAATGTGCGCCCGGCGCTGGAAGACGTGGGCGTGGAGCTGGTGGATTCGGTGATTCCGTATGAAGAGGCGAAAATCCGCGTGCTCAATGTGCCGCATGCCGTGATCGCGTGGGCGGGCACGTTGCAGGGCGAATCGTTTATCCACAACAGCACGCTGAACGAGCGCGTGCGCCAAGTGGCTTATGATTATGTTACCCAAGATGTGATTCCGAGCTTAGGCGACAACGGCATCGATTTGCCGGCCTATCGTGATGTGGTGTTGGAGCGCTTTACCAACCCGCATATCAAAGACACCAATCAACGCGTGGCGGCGGACGGCTTCTCGAAAATTCCCGCCCAAATCCAGCCGACGCTGATCGAGCGCTACCGCAGCGGCGTGCGCCCCGAGGCCACGGCTTTGCTGCCGGCGCTGTTTTTCGTGTTTATGGAGCAATGGCATCAGGGCAAGCTGCCCTTTGCCTATCAAGACGGCATTATTGATGAAGCGGCGGTGCATGCCATGTATCAATCTGCCGATCCGGTGAAGGTGTTTGCTCAAGATAAAGCCTTGTTTGGCGAATTGGCCGGCAATGCCGACTTTGAAGCGCTGCTGCGTGAAAAAGTAGTCCAAGCCCGCACTTTTATCGCTTAAGGAGCAGGCCATGTATTTAGGTCTTGATTTCGGCACTTCTGAAATCAAGGCGCTGCTGACGGATGAGCACGGCCGAATCGTGCTCAGCCACGGCATGCCCTTGACGATTCAGCGCCCTTATTCCCAATGGTCGGAGCAGTCGGCCGCCGAATGGTGGCAGGTAACCAATGATTTAATCGCCCATCTGCGTGCGCAAGTCGGCGCGCGTTGGCAAGCGGTGAGGGCCATCGGCTTATCCGGCCAGATGCACGGCGCGGTGCTGCTTAATGATGATAACGAGCTTCTGCGGCCGGTGATTTTGTGGAACGACACCCGCAGCGCCCAAGAATGCGCCGAGCTGGAAGCGGCTGCGCCCAATCTGCATGCCATTACCGGCAATCTTGCCATGCCCGGTTTTACCGCGCCCAAACTTTTGTGGGTGAAAAAGCACGAGCCGGAAATATTTGCCCAAACCGCCACGGTGTTGCTGCCGAAAGACTATATTCGCCTGTTGATGACCGGCAAAAAAATATCCGATATGTCGGATGCGGCCGGCACTTTGTGGTTGGATGTGGCCAAGCGCGACTGGTCGGATGAAATCCTTGCAAAATGCGGCTTAAGCCGAAGCCATATGCCTGCTTTGGTGGAAGGCAGCGCCAACAGCGGCACGCTGCTGCCCGAAATTGCACAGCAATGGGGCTTGAGTGCAAGCGTAATTGTGGCCGGCGGCGGGGGCGACAATGCCGCCAGCGCCGTGGGCGTGGGCGCGGTGCAGCCGGGCGATGCGTTTATTTCATTGGGCACATCGGGCGTGGTGTTTGTGGTAAACGAAGCTTACCGCCCGGCACCCGAATCGGCCGTGCATTGCTTTTGCCATGCTTTGCCCGAGCGCTGGCATCAAATGAGCGTGATGCTTTCCGCCGCGGCTTGCTTGAGCTGGTATTGCAGGCTGGTGGGGGTGAAAGAGGCCGAATTGCTGCAAGAAATCGAAGCGTTGAGCGATGAGGCCAAAGCGCAGGCGCCTGTTTTTCTGCCTTATCTTTCGGGCGAGCGCACGCCGCACAATGATCCGGCTGCCGTCGGTATGTTTTACGGCATCCGCCACAATGCCGACCGCGCGGTAATGGGCTATGCGGTGCTCGAAGGCGTGGGCTTCGGCTTGGCTGACGGTGTGCGCGTGTTGAAAGAGAGCGGCACGGGCATCAGCCAATGCTCCTTACTCGGCGGCGGCGCACGCAGCCCTTTTTGGGCGCAATTGCTGGCCGATATTTTGCAGCTGCAAATCCTCACCCATCAAGGCGGTGCCACCGGCGGTGCGCTCGGTGCGGCACGGCTGGCGGCTTTGGCCGATGGCAAAACCGAAGCCGAAGTGTGCACCAAGCCTGAGGTTGACAAGGTTTACCGGCCGCAGCCGCAGCGATTGGCGGATTTGCAAAAGCGCTATCAAATATTTCGTTCGTTGTATCAAAACGATTCGGCATTCAGGGAAAAATCATCTTTTTAATCAGCTGCGGCAGGCTGCCGTAGCGGCTTGCCGGCACGGGTGCAGTCTTTTTTCAGACGGCCCTGCTTCTGTTTCAAGCGAGAGAGGTATTTTATGAACACTTCCGCAGTGACCAAGCAATGGCTGGGTCTGCCCCTGAATCTAGTATGGGGCTATATCGCCATTGCGCTGTTTATGACCGGCGACGGCTTTGAGCTGGCGTTTCTTTCTCACCACATTACCAGCCTGGGCTTCACGCAATCGCAATCTTCGCTGGCTTTTTCCGTTTATGGTTTGGCCGCGGCGCTATCGGCTTGGGTGTCGGGCGTGTTTGCCGAAATCATCACGCCGCGCAAGGCGATGATTATCGGCTTTGTGCTGTGGTGCGTGTTTCATACATTATTTTTGGTGTTTGGCTTGGGTGATGCCAATTATCCGCTGATTTTATTGTTTTACGGCATACGCGGCTTCGCTTATCCGCTGTTTCTCTATTCATTTATCGTGATGATTGTGCAAAATGTGCACAGCTCGCAAATCAGCCCGGCAATGGGCTGGTTTTGGACCACTTATTCAATCGGCATCGGTGTGGCCGGCAGCTATATTCCGAGCTTCACCATTCCGGTAATCGGCGAGCGCGGCACGCTGTGGCTGGCGCTGGTGTTTTGCTTTGCCGGCGGCATGGTGGCGGTGACCATGTTGCGCAAGGTGAATGCTTCTTCACATATGCACAACCTTTCCACCAGGGAAAAATTCACCGAGCTGAGCCGCGCGGTGACGCTTTTGGTGAGCAACCGCAATGTGCTTTATGCCAGCATGATCCGCATTATCAACACCTTGTCGCTGTTTGGCTTTGCGGTGATTATGCCGATGATGTTTGTGGATGAGCTGGGCTTTTCCACGCCCGAATGGCTGCAAATTTGGGGTGTGTTTTTCGCCACCACGCTGTTTTCCAATGTGTTGTGGGGCATAGTCGGCGAGAAGTTGGGCTGGATGAAAGTGGTGCGCTGGTTTGGCTGCATCGGCATGGCGGTGTCGACGCTGTGCTTTTATTATCTGCCGCAGCATTTCGGCCACAATTTCTACATGGCTTGGATTCCGGCGATTTTGCTGGGCATATTTGTGGCGGCCTTTGTGCCGATGACGGCGGTGTTTACCACGCTGGAGCCAAACCATAAAGGCGCGGCGATTTCGATTTATAATTTGTCTGCCGGCATGTCGAATTTCCTCGCGCCCACCATTGCCACCATTTTGTTGCCTTACTATAGCTTTATCGGTGTGGTGTATGCTTATGCCGCGCTTTACCTGTTTGCTTTTGTGCTCACTTATCTTTTAAAAGTGAAGCAGCCGGGTTTTGATGATCCGGCGGAGGACGCGCAACAGGTCGGTTGACGAGCGGCAAGCAGCATGGCCGGCCACAGGCCGTCTGAAAGGTTTCAGACGGCCTGTTTGTTGTTTTCAAAACAAATGGGCGCAATAAGGCAAACAGGGTGTTGCAAACCAAACGGCAAAGCGGCTGGGCATGGAAACAGTGGGCGGAATATATTTTCAGCTTCTTCAATTGTTTAATCGGTTTATCCGTTATAATCCGCCTCTTTGCATTGAGCCGCGTTCAGACGGCCTGAACGTGGCTTATGTCCAATCTATCAAAATAACCGGATGCACCGGCTTGTTATTTTATTTTTTAGATTGGGCACGACCCCGAAAGGCAAGCCATGACTGTTTACTCTCTTTTTATCACCTGCCCGCGCGGCTTGGAAAACGTGTTGGCGGCGGAATTGCAGGCGCAAGGCTGCGCTCAGATTGAGCCGACCGATGGCGGTGTGGCCTGCAAAGGCGGCCTGGAGCAAGTGTATCGCGCCAATTTGCATGCGCGCACCGCCAGCCGCGTGTTGCTTCAGCTCACCAAAGGCAGCTACCGCGATGAAGACGACATCTATAAGCTCGCCCGCAACATCAAATGGGGCAACTGGTTTGCGCTCGAGCAAACCTTTAAGGTGAAAGTGGAAGGCAAGCGGGCGCAGGTGAAAAGCCTCGATTTTGTGGGGCTGAAAATCAAAGATGCCTTGTGCGATGCTTTTCGCGAAGCCTGCAACGCGCGCCCGAGCGTGGGCAAATTCCAGCCCGATGTGCGCGTGCACGCATTTTTAAACGACAAAACCGTGCAGATTTTTATTGACACCAGCGGCGAAGCCTTATTTAAACGCGGCTACCGTCAAGACACGGGCGAAGCGCCGCTGCGCGAAAACCTCGCCGCCGGCCTGCTGCTTTTGGCCGGCTACGACGGCAGCCAACCGTTTCAAGACCCATTCTGCGGCAGCGGCACCATTGCCATCGAAGCGGCTTGGATTGCCACACAGCGCGCACCCGGCCTGATGCGCCGCTTCGGCTTTGAAAAGCTCAAAGGCTTCGATAAAGCGCTGTGGGATAAAATCCGCCGCGAAGCCGAAACCAAAATCGTGTTCCAAACCGCCGCACCGATAGCCGGCAGCGATAACGACCGCCACATCATACGCGCCGCCATGGCCAATGCCGAAGCGGCCGAGGTGAACGATTTAATCCGCTGGCAGGTGCAAGATGTACAAGCCACGCGCCCCAACGGCGAGGGCGGCATCATGATTTCCAACCCGCCCTACGGCGTGCGCCTGGCCGAAGTGCAGGCTTTGCAGGCGCTTTATCCGCAATTGGGCAGCTGGCTCAAGCAGCATTATGCCGGCTGGCTGGCCGGCATGCTCACCGCCGACCGCGACATGCCCAAGCTCATGCGCCTGCAACCCAAGCGCAAAATCCCGCTTTACAACGGCAACCTCGATTGCCGCCTGTTTCTGATCGATATGGTTAAAGGCTCCAACCGCGGATAATATGATTTTGTGAACAAATAGGCCGTCTGAAACCTTTCAGACGGCCTGCGGTTTCTGCATTACCCTGCACGCCGGAAAACATACCCCGCAGATTCGCTCTGTTATACCAATTCAAAAAAAATAACCTAACTGCGTTGTCTCGCCTTGTCGTACTAGGGTCTGTTCACAATTCATCCGCGAGTAAGATTTTGAGCGCAAAAGCGCGCTTGCAAGGCGAAAAGCGCAGCAAGGTTGGACACCTTGCGAGCATTTTCAACGCGGCAGACGCGTTTTTGAGCCAAAAGATTGTCACGAGATGAATTGTGAACAGACCCTAGGTGTACTGTCTTCGGCTCGCCGCCTTGTTATCTTATTTTTTCGAATTGGTATTATAATCACGCTTTATGATTCAGGTCGCAGCCACTCAAACAGGCCGCGGCATTGTTGAAAGGCAGCCATGCAAAATAATCCTCAAGACACAATGCGCCTCTCCAAGCGCATGGCCGAGCTGGGCTTGTGCTCCCGCCGCGAGGCCGACAGCTATATCGAGCAGGGCTGGGTAAAGGTCAACGGCGAAGTGGCCGTGCTCGGCCAAAAAGTAAGCACGGCAGACCGCATCGATCTAAACAAACAGGCGCACGAACGCCAAGCACAGCGGGTAACGATTTTGCTCAACAAGCCCGTGGGCTATGTGAGCGCACAAGCCGAAAAAGGCTATCAATCTGCCGCCGAATTAATCACACCGCAAAACCATTGGCCCGGCGACGAGAGCCGCATCACCTTTACCGAGCAACACAAATTCGGCCTCGCGCCCGCCGGCCGGCTCGATATCGATTCTGTCGGCTTATTGGTGCTCACACAAGACGGCCGCATTGCCAAACAGCTGATCGGCGAGGACAGCGGCATCGAAAAAGAATACCTCGTGCGCGTAAAAGGCACGCTTTCCGAAGCAGGCCTGCGTCTGCTCAACCACGGCCTCAGCCTCGATGGCGAAGCGCTGCGCCCGGCCAAAGTGGAATGGCAAAACGAAGACCAATTGCGCTTTGTGTTGCAACAAGGCAAAAAGCGCCAAATCCGCCGTATGTGCGAGCTGGTGGGCTTGCGCGTAACCGGCCTCAAACGCATCCGCATGGGCAAAGTCAAACTCGGCCGCCTGCCGCCCGGGCAATGGCGCTATTTGGGCGCAAACGAGCGCTTTTGATAACTAACGCTTTTAATGATGATGTTTTAATGGAAGAGGCCGTCTGAAAGATTCAGACGGCCTTTGTTATGTGATACTCATTTAAAAAATAACCTTTCAACATTGAAGTGGAATCAATGCGGCGATTTCTAATACCAATCCAAAAAAATAACCTAACTTCGTTATCTCGTCTTGCCGTACTATCTGTACTGTCTGCGGCTCGCCGTCTTGTTAGCTTACTTTTTTGAATTGATACAACATCAGTGCTTATCCTGAACTCATGTTAATTAAAAACGCCCCTGGTAAGGGGCGTTTGTTGTTGTCATATAAAATAGAATCATGGTTTCAACTCACGTTCCAGCTAGATAGCAGAACGAGGTGATTATTTTACGCGTGGTTTATTTATTTTGCGAATTAATTAATTTGAATTATAATATAGATTCATGGAACTATTTATTGAGAGTGAATTAAGGCTTATCTCTCAAATTGGTGCTGATTTGCTTCGCCGCCCTTAGTTTTTTGGAAGGAATGGGGTATATGGGGGTGTTTGGGGAAATAAATGGATGGCAGGTGCCATCTGTCGCTTTATGATGACATGTTGAAAATTTTAATAAGGGTTAATGGAATATGAATTTCCAAGATATCGCAAATCAAGCTTATGAAAATGCTCCGGTAGAGCAAGAAACGGGTAATAAAAACGTAAAGGATATCGCTTTTGAAGCATATAAAATTTACATCAAATTCCAATTTCCAAATATGCTGAATTATTGGCCTGTGGTTTCAGGAACACATTATAAAATTGGCCGTTTTGGTGATTTTTATGTGGTGATATTGATTGATCAAGGGCCAACAGTTTTTGTGCAAACTATGGGTATTGATGAACTCAATTTACCTTTAACGGGAAAGGATAAAAATAATCCTGAATTAATCAGAAAGGAAGTATTTAAGCTGATGAATCTTAAAAGGCGGGATGCAGTTTTCTTGTTTGACAGCAGTAATGGTTTTGAAAACTGGGTTATTGATTTAGAGCGTGATTTGAAATTAAATTTTTTACAACATAAGGTAGAAATGAGTATGCAGCCGATGAAAATTTTTCTTAGCCATAAAAGTATTAATAAAAATAGAGTTCGGCATTTTAAAAGCACTTTGGAATTATTAGGTTTTTCGCCTTGGTTAGATGAGGAAGATATGTCTGCGGGCGTGAATTTAGAAAGAGCTTTACAGCAAGGAATGTCAGATTCTTGCGCCGCAATATTTTTCATTACTCCTGATTATACTGATGAAAAATATTTGGCCAGTGAGATTGATTATGCAATTGCAAAAAAACGCCAAGAAGAAAATTTTTCAATTATTACTTTGGTGTTCGCTAATGAAAATGGAGAAAAGGGAATTGTACCGGCTATGCTGAAGCCTTATGTCTGGAAGGAGCCTGCTATAGATTCGGCAATTAAATATTGAAATTTCAACATTAATCCCCATTTCTCCCCAATGGAAAAAGAAGACGGAAGAAAACTTGCAGCC
>RCMY010001438.1_pt1 | contig 22728 bp, 17 predicted proteins | sample 2041341 | NCBI WGS metagenome assembly RCMY01 (sample SAMN09708234, study PRJNA481090) | Marine sediment metagenome, whole genome shotgun sequencing project.
TTTTTGTTTTCGCAGAGAGGAAGGGATTCGAACCCTCGAAACGTTGCCGTTTACACGCTTTCCAAGCGTGCGCCTTCGACCACTCGGCCACCTCTCTATACATCATCGCCAAAGCTACGGCTAAGGGTTGGGCAAATAACAAAAAAAATGTCAGTTGATAAAATTTTAACTGGTATTTTATTCCATCTCCCCACGTAAAGGGGTTTCAAAAACCGTTTTGAACAATTTTCCGCTGATATCGCTACCCAGCAAGTACATTAGTTTTGTAACGGCAGCCTCCGTTGTAATATCCTTGCCATTAATTACTTGTAATTTTTTAAGCTGCTCACTGGTCTCGTACTGACCCATCTGAACACTACCGCCCGAACATTGGGTCACGTTGACGATATGTATTCCAGAAGCTATCGCTTTTTTAATATTTTCGACCAGCCAAGGTTCATTAGGGGCGTTTCCGGCGCCATAGGTTTCCAATATCAAGCCTTTAAGCTGCGGAATATTTAGTATGCTTTCAAGTACGACAGCATCCAAACCGGGAAAAAGTTTGAGTATGGCCACCTTCCTATCCATTTTTTTATGCACCTTGAATTTTTTCCTTGGATGAACATCTAAAAGATATTCCTTGAATACAGTAAGATGAACGCCCGACTCAATCAACTGAGGATAGTTTAATGATGCGAACGCCTGAAAATGCTCAGCGTTGATCTTGGTCGTTCGGTTGGCGCGATAGAGTTTGTACTCAAAATAAAGTCCCACTTCCCGAACTACAGGTTTTCCCTTTGCTTGAAGGGCGGCAATTTGTATCGAGGTAATCAGGTTTTCTTTGGCATCGGTGCGGAGATCGCCAATAGGCAACTGACTTCCGGTAAAGATGACGGGCTTTGCCAAATTCTCGAGCATAAAGCTTAATGCCGAGGCAGTATAGCTCATCGTATCGCTACCATGCAACACGACAAAACCGTCATGGCTTTCATAATGTTGCTCGATAATAGTGGCAATTTCAACCCAATGCGTGGGATTCATGTTCGATGAATCGATGGGATGTTTGAAAGAGACCGAGTCGATATCGCAGTCCAATTGATTGAGCTCGGGAATATGCTTGAGCAACTTTTTAAAGTTAAAAGCCTTTAAAATTCCCGTTTCATACTCTTTAACCATACCTATGGTGCCGCCGGTGTATATTAATAGGATGTTGGTCATGAAAAAAAGTTCAAGTTCATGCTTCGGCTACGCTTAGCAACCAAGTGTCAAGCGCAAGTTCAGATTCAAGATCAAGTCCGCCTGCCGTGGATGGGTTCAAGGTTCAATCGCTACTTCGCAACTGTTTAAGGTTCAAGGTGTGGTTGGGTTTGCAGGTTAAAATAATCTTTCTAAACCAATAAACTCCTAAACTAATAAACTTTAACCGCCCCCGATATCTCGGGACTACTGCAACTGCCGACTACCTTTAAATACTAAACACTTCTTTCGAATTCTCAGTCGTAATTTCGGCTATTTTTTCTTTGGAAAGACCATAGATGTCCGAAAGTTTTTCCACTACTTTAATAAGGTAGGCACTTTCGTTTCGTTTTCCGCGGTACGGTGCCGGGGCCAAATAGGGGGAATCGGTTTCCAACACGATATGTTTTAGAGGGATTTTCTTAAGGAAGGTATCGATTTTGCCATTTTTGAAGGTGACCACGCCGCCGATACCTAATTTCATAGTATAGGATATAGCCCTATGCGCTTGTTCTAAATTGCCTGTAAAGCAATGAAAAATCCCGAAGAGGCCTTCCCCCTTTTCGCTTTCCAGCACTTCGAAGACCTCATCGAACGCATCTCGACAGTGAATGACAATGGGCAACTTGTGCTTTTTCGCCATTTGAATCTGAAAACGGAAGGCTTCCTGCTGTTGTTTTAAAAATGTTTTGTCCCAATACAAATCGACACCTATTTCCCCAACGGCGTAAAACTTATGCTCTGAAAGCATTTCTTCGACGTGCCGCAATTCCTCCTTATGATTTTCCTTGACATGGGTAGGATGCAGCCCCATCATCAAAAATATATTTTCAGGATGTGCATCCCTCAAATTAAACATAGCCTCGGTATAGGTAGAATCGATAGCGGGAATAAAAAATCGCTCTATTCCTTGATTCATGGCACTTTTAATGACCTCTGACCTATCCTTGTCAAAAGCTTCACTGTATAAATGGGTGTGGGTATCTGTCAGTATCATGCTGCAAAAATAGGCTTATCTTTGTTCACAGACAAGAGACAAGAGACAAGAGACAAGTGGCGTATGGCGTATGGCGTATGGCGTATGGCGTATGGCGGAAGTAGGACAAATCACAGTCACAACTCGAACAAAGTCTCTGTTCTTTATTCTCTTTTCTTTATTCTTAAACAACATCCCCAGAATGGCATCCCTCGAAAAGTTTTTAAAAAAGAAAAAGTACGTCAAAATTCCCTTGGTGCTGACCGAGACCAACCATTTTGCGATTTCGGCAAAAATCAATGGAGTGAAGGGACGGTTTATTTTAGATACGGGCGCCTCGAGCACCTGTGTAAGCTTCGATAAAATTGAATTTTTCAAATTGACATCCGAAGCTTCGGAAATAAAGGCGGCCGGTGCGGGAGCCACCAATATGGAAACCCTAATTTCGACCAAAAACCGTATCGAAATCGGCAAATGGAAGAAAAAGAAACTGCATATCGTACTGTTCGATCTGGTTCACGTCAACGAAGCATTGACATCCCACAAAGCCCTGCCCGTCGACGGCATAATCGGCGCCGATGTGCTTATTAAAACCAAAGCGGTTATCGATTATGGGAAGGAATGTGTTTACTTAAAGTGAAAATTTGCTAACCTGCAAGATGTTGCCGACCAAGGAGTCCTACTTGTAGGTTTGGCAACGCCACAGACCTACAAGGAGGTCCGCCGAAAAAGGCGGACAACACCTTGCAGGTCAATTCCGTCTACATCTCCAACGCTTTCTTCACATCACCATCCATCAGCAGTTCTTCGGGATTTTCTAAAGCTTCTTTGATGGCGACCAGAAATCCGACGGATTCTTTGCCGTCGATGATACGGTGATCATAAGATACTGCCACATACATTATGGGTGCTACGGCTATGGCACCGTCAATGGCAATAGGGCGTTCGACAATATTGTGCATGCCTAAAATAGCACTTTGCGGGGGATTGATAATTGGGGTCGATAACATCGAACCGAAAACCCCTCCGTTGGTTATGGTAAACGTGCCACCGGTCATTTCATCGACCGTTATTTCGCCTTCACGAGCGCGGATGGCCAATCTTTTTACCTCGGCTTCGAGCCCTCGAAAAGTAAGGTTCTCCGCGTTTCGGATTACAGGCACCATCAAGCCTTTCGGACCTGAAACGGCAATACTGATATCGCAGAAATCATAGGAAATCATTTCCTTACCGTCGATCATGGAGTTTACGGAAGGGAACTCTTTCAACGCTTTGACTACAGCTTTAGTAAAGAAGGACATAAAACCCAGTCCTACACCGTGCTTTTCCTTGAAATCCTCCTTGTATTTGTTTCGGAGTTCAAAGATGGCGGACATATTGACTTCGTTAAACGTTGTCAACATGGCGGTTTCGTTCTTGACACTTACCAATCGCTCCGCTACTTTTCTGCGGAGCATTGATAGTTTTGAACGGGTCTCGCCACGGTTGCCTCCGGTGGGGGTGCCCATCGATGGAACCGCGTTTACCGCATCGTCTTTGGTAATCCGCCCATCTTTGCCACTTCCTTTTATGGATGATGCATCAATATCCTTTTCAGCCAATATTTTTTTGGCCGCGGGCGAGGCTGCACCAGAAGCATAGGTTTCTTTGGCTTGTTTGGGCTGGGGCGCTTTTTCTTTATCCTCCGTAGCTTTGGCGGAGGTGGATGCATCCTTTTCTTTATCCTTGGAATTTTCTTTTGAAGCGTCTTTATCGGAAGCCTTATCCGAATCTTTTTTATCCCCCTCCGAATCCCCTCCGGTCTTTTTACCCTCGGTATCGATTAAACATACCACTTCGCCTACGGCAACGGCATCGCCAACTTCGGCCTTGAGCGTAATGATACCGCTTTCTTCTGCGGGAAGTTCCAAGGTGGCCTTATCGGAATCGACCTCGGCGATGGCCTGATCCTTTTCCACATAATCACCGTCTTCTACCAACCATTCCGCTATCTCTACTTCGGTTATGGATTCGCCCGGGGACGGGACTTTCATTTCTAAAATCATGCTGTTGTTGTTTGCTATGTTATCTTATGCTTTTGATTCTTCTTCCTTCGGCCTTGGTTTCGGTTTCGACATATTATCCTTGCTCTTATCGAAGGCGTAGTCGATGACCTGTTGGTGACGCATTTTGGAACGGACAGCGCTACCAGCTGCAGGCGAGGCATAAAAGCGTCTCGAAGCTACCCTAAGTTTGTGCGCATCGCTGAAATGCATCATTAGGTGGCTCCATGCCCCCATATTCCGGGGTTCTTCCTGTGCCCAAACGAGATCATCGGCGTTTTTATATTTTTTGATGATTTCCTTCATCTGTTCAAAGGGCAAGGGGAACAACTGTTCTATCCTTACCAAGGCAACATCGTCTCTATCGTGCTCTTCTTTAGCGGCCAAAAGATCGTAATAGAATTTGCCGGTACAGAAGACGACGCTCTTAATCTTTTTTACATCTGCGGAAGCGTCATCGATAACCTCTTGAAAAGTGCCATTCTCCAAATCATCGACCGTCGAAACCGCTTTCGGATGTCGTAAAAGGCTCTTCGGGGTAAAAATTATCAAAGGCTTCCTGAAGTTGACCTTCATCTGCCGACGCAAAATATGGAACATCTGCGCGGGCGTTGTCACATCGGCCATGTACATATTATCACGGGCGCACAGTTGCAGGTATCGCTCCATACGGGCGGATGAATGTTCTGCGCCCTGGCCTTCGTAACCATGGGGCAAAAGCATTACCAGGCCGTTCTGTAGCTTCCATTTATCTTCTGCGGCGGAGATATATTGATCGATCATAATCTGGGCACCATTACTGAAATCACCGAATTGTGCCTCCCAAATGGTCAGCGTATTGGGGCTCGCCATGGCATACCCATAATCGAAGCCCACAACCGCATATTCGGATAGCAAAGAGTTGTAAATCTGAAAACGGCCTTGTTTTTCGGATAAATGGTTCAACAAAATGACCTCTTCCTCGCTCTCCTCTACTTTCATGACCGCATGGCGGTGCGAGAACGTGCCCCGCTCGACATCTTGCCCGGACATACGCACTTCGAATCCTTCTTGTAACAAGCTGCCGTAGGCTAAAAGTTCGCCCATGGCCCAATCAAGGTTATCGGTCTCGAAAAACCGTTTGTTCCGATCCTTAATCAGTTTATCGACTTTCCGAAGAAATTTTTTATCCTTGGGCAATTCGGTGATCACCTTGGCAATATGGGCCAGTTCCTTTTTATCGATAGTGGTATCTACAGGGGCCATCATCTCCCATTCCCGAACATTCTCGAAGCCTTTCCATTCATCGGCCATAAAAGGGGTGATTTCCGTCTTGTCCTCTTTCCGAGAATCTTCCAATTCTTCCTCAAGGGATGCCTTATATTCTTCTTCCAACTGTTTTACGTAGCCTTCTTCGATAACGCCTTCCTCAATCAGTTTAGCCGCATAAATATCCCTCGGATTATCGTGTTTGGCAATAGCCTTATAGAGCTTAGGTTGTGTAAACCGGGGTTCATCGCCTTCGTTATGACCGTATTTTCGGTATCCCAAGAGATCTAAAAAGATATCGCGGTTGAAGCGCATACGATATTCCAACGCCAAAAGGGACGCATGTACTACAGCCTCGGCATCATCGGAATTGACATGTAAAACCGGACTCAAAGTGACCTTGCCGATATCGGTGCAATAGGTAGAGCTGCGAGCGTCAAGATAATTGGTGGTGAAACCAATCTGGTTGTTGACCACGATGTGTACCGTTCCGTTAGTTCGATAACCCTCCAATTTCTCCATCTGTATAATTTCGTAAACTATGCCCTGACCGGCGATAGCAGCGTCACCATGTACGATAATCGGTAAAACTTTCGAAAAGTCATCGGGGTAATGGTCATCTTGTTTTGCCCGTGTGATTCCCTCAACGACTGCACCCACCGTCTCCAAATGCGAGGGGTTTGGGGCAATGTTCATTTTTATGCGGTTACCGTTATCCGTTTTGCGTTCGGAAGTCCATCCCAAGTGATATTTTACATCCCCGTCAAAAATTTTCTGTTCATAATCCTTTCCGTCAAACTCGCTAAAAATATCCTTGGCGGCCTTACCGAAAATATTGGTCAGTACGTTGAGCCTTCCCCGGTGGGCCATCCCCATGACAAATTGTTCTACCCCCATTTCGGCGGCGCGTTCTACCACGGCATCCAAAGCGGGAATCAACGATTCGTTCCCTTCCAAAGAAAAGCGTTTTTGACCTACGTATTTAGTATGTAAAAAGCTTTCAAAGGAAAGCGCCTGATTGAGTTTTTTAAGGATACGTTTTTTACGTACGCTATCGAATTTAGGATGGTTATCGTTGATATTCAAGTAATTCTGTATCCACTCGATACGTTCGGGCGTTCGAATATACATGTACTCGACCCCAATGGCGTCGCAGTAAATACTTTTCAGATGCTTGATGATTTTGCTCAGGGTACTGGCTCCGATACCGATAATCTCTCCGGCATTGAAAACCGTATCCCTATCGCTTTCCGACAATCCGAAATTCTCTATATCGAGAGTGGGCTCGTATTTTCTTCGGTCGCGTACGGGATTGGTTTTCGTAAACAAATGGCCCCTGCTCCGGTAACCGTCTATAAGGCGAATGACCTGAAATTCTTTTTGTAGCGACTGCGGCATTTCAAACTCCTGGCCGTTGTTAATGGCTGCCGCATTGGTCTGGGTCTGTCTGTCGATCGAATCCGTTGCGCTATATCCGTTGAATTCTTCCAAGGCACTTTCGGTGCCGAAATCGAAACCTTGAAAAAAGGCGCGCCAACTGGGCTCAACGCTATCGGGATTTTTAAGATATTTGTCGTATAAATCCGAAAAAAAAGATACGTGTGCGGAATTTAAAAAAGAATACTTATCCATAAAAGTTCTCTGTCTTGCCAATTATCCAAATGGACACAAAAATACAATTTTTCCCATTTCCGGGTGTATCTTAGCAGCCATTATTGCGAAACAGGAAAGATAACGAATAAAATAAACCCTATGTGCCGTAAACGCTTTTTTTTGAGCCTTTTTCTGATATCGACGCTATCCATCTGTTCTGCCCAAAATCCGACTTCAAAAAGCGACTTTTGGAACCATGTCCGGTTTGGTGGCGGCATCGGCCTAGGTTTTAATAACGGCGGCTTCAATACCTCGGTATCGCCGAGCGCCATTTATCAGTTCAACGATCAATTCGCCGCCGGTGTGGCCCTAAACTTCAACTATGCCAAATATCGGGATGCCCGGCGAACGGCCTATGGCGGAAGCTTGGTATCGTTGTACAACCCCGTTCCCTTTTTACAAATATCTGCGGAGCTCGAACAGCTTCGGATTAACAACCGCTTTGAAAACGTGCTTGTACGTATCGAAGAGAACTATTGGTCGCCCGCCCTTTTTCTTGGGGTTGGCTACACCCAAGAGTATTTTACGCTCGGTATTCGGTATGATGTGCTGTATGATGGTGATAAAAGTATCTATGCCAGTGCTTGGATGCCGTTTGTGCGGGTTTATTTCTAGGATGTTATCGGGGATTTTTTAGGAATACCTCCCCTTCAACAAAATCTTCTGCAGTTCCCTTTGCAAGACTAAAAAGGATACCTGTTCCGCTACTTCGACCACGTCGGTGACCTGAATTTCCTTGAACGCTTTTTCGGGAACGTCTACAATGTAAAGCAAGTTCAGGTATTCCGAAAAACGCTCCATAATCAGATGGTAGATTTTTTCGTGGAGAAGGGTCTTCAGCTCATCGGGAAGAATCCCGACACCTATTTGAATGGGGATGTTCGCCATGCCAAAATCTTTTTCCAACTGGGCGACCAATTTTGGATATAATTCGTTTTCTCGAACGTTTTGAAGTAATTCTGTACTATTTGGGAAGTTCATTACCATTAATTATGTACGGAACAAAGCACGGTTTTGGTTTATTTGGATGTCCTCTTTTCTTATACTGCTCACTGCTCCCGAAGTCTCGGAACTACTGCTCACTTTTTACAACCATTCCATCCTTCATCACAAAAACAACATTTTCCAAAGTAGCCACATTTTTTTCAGGATTTTCTTCAACGGCAACAATATCGGCCAGGAAACCTTCTTTCAATTGCCCCAGTTCATCGCCCATACCCAGTAGATCAGCCCCTGTTATTGTTGCGGACTTGAGAGCTTCCATAACGGGCATGCCCACTTCAACCATATAGCCGAACTCTTTGGCATTGAGTCCATGCGGAAAAACCCCGCCATCGGTTCCAAAGGCAATCGACACACCTTTTTTATAGGCCCTTTTAAACATATCTTGTATCATAGGTCCGATTTCGGCCGCTTTTTTTGCAACGACCGGAGGAAAATAACCTTCCACTTTCGTTTTTCCGCCACCTGTTTTCCGGCGGTAATGGTCGGCACCAAATACGAATCATACTCCTTCATCATGTCCATAGTCTCGTCGCTCATCATCGTACCATGCTCGATAGTCTTGATACCTCCCTTGATGGCCCTCTGCATTCCCTCGTCTCCATGGGCATGGGCAGCGGTCAGCATTCCGTAGTCTTTTGCAGTATCGGTAATGGCCTTGATTTCCTCGACCGTGAACTGCGGATTTTGTCCGCTTTTGGCCACACTCAACACGCCGCCAGTCGCGGTTATCTTAATAACATCGGCACCATCCTTATAACGTTGGCGGACGGCCTTTCGACCATCTTCTGGGGAATTGACTACGCCTTCTTTTGGACCCGGATCGCCTGTTAGATCTTTGCGCATCCCGTTGGATGGGTCCGCATGGCCACCTGTAGTCGCCAATGACTTTCCAGCGGTAAAGATTCGCGGGCCTTCTACAAGTCCTTTATCCACCGCATTCCGAAGCGCTATGTTCACACCACTGCCGCCCAGGTCACGTACCGTGGTAAAGCCTGCCATCAGGGTTCGCTTGGCATAGACCACGGAATTAAAGGCAATGTCCGCCTTGTTGTCGGTGAAACGGTTGAGGTAGGATTTTGGTCCGGATTCACTTTCCAAATGTACGTGCATATCGATGAAGCCCGGTAGCACGGTCTTATCCTTTAAATCGACAACGGTATCCTTCTTCGAGCCCTTGATAAAACCGTCCTTAATATTTTTTATCCTATTTCCCGACACGACAATGGTCTTTTCGGAAAGTATCTTGCCCGATTCCGTGTCGACTATATTTCCACATTGTAGGTACTTATCTTGGGCGGATACCATTAGCATGGAAAATAGCAAGAGTAAAGATTGGCAGTTTTTTCATTGTGAGCGGTTTTGACGGGTTATTTGTGTACAATGTTGGTGTTTTTCGAACTTTTTCCTGCTTATTCTTGCGGCCACTAGTCGCCGGTTTTCGGTAGCGGTGTTTGAGTTGTCCGAATTAGAATCTATAGAATTCTATGATGCATACTTTCCGAGCATCTTGCAAATAAAACCTTTGACTTAGGCACTTCACCAATAACCCTGAACGCCATTCTGAATGGTTGGGCTAAAGCCCTTGACGTTATGCCATATATCGACCACGAGCTGAAGACCCGTGGCAATTGAAAATTAATAAGAATCAATTGCCATGATTTTTAAGCCATGAGGATAATTGAACGAATTTAGGCCGGGCTTTAGCCCATACGGGTAGCGGTTTGGTTGAAATGCTCTATGCATTAAAACAAAAACATCTGTAAAATAAGTACTCAGACGTTAGTGACTAGGTGCCTAAGTCAATAAATCATAAATCCACGAACCTAATAAACTCCCACACCTTTTTGCATATGAGTTTGACTTTTGTATTTCTATTTGTCCGTTTACCCCCGTATCTTCCTTTCCCAGTCCCAAGCCGATTTCATGGCTTCGTCTAGGGTGAATTTCGATTTCCAACCCAAAACTTCGTTGGCCTTAGTGGTGTCCGCATAGGCAGAGATAACATCTCCAGGCCTTCTATCTACTATTTTATAGTTCAATTTTTTGCCCGATACCCGCTCAAAACTCTGAATCGCTTCAAGCACGGAACTTCCTTTGCCCGTACCCAAATTGAACACTTCATAATTTTTAGGATTCTTACCTTCCAGAAGTCGTTTTAGTGCCTGAACATGCGCCTTGGCCAGATCGACCACATAGATATAATCGCGAACGCAGGTACCGTCTTCCGTGGGATAATCATCGCCGAAAACGGACAACTCCTCGCGAAGACCCACTCCGGTTTGCGTAATAAAGGGCACTAAGTTCTGCGGTACGCCGATGGGCAGCTCTCCGATCTCGACACTAGGGTGGGCGCCCATGGGATTGAAATAACGAAGGGCGATGGCATTCAGATTTGGCGTTACTAGACAGGTATCGCGAATAATTTCTTCCCCCATCTGTTTGGTATTTCCGTAGGGAGATTCCGCCGGTTTTATAGGGGCATCCTCGGTAATGGGCATTTTATCCGCCTGCCCGTAGACCGTGCAGGAGGAACTGAAAATAAAACTGGATTTGTCCTTTTTGGAAAGTTCCTTAAGGATGTAGACCAACGTTCCGATATTGTTCTCATAGTATAGCAAGGGTTTTTCAACACTCTCCCCTACCGCCTTAGATGCGGCAAAGTGGATTACCCCTTCCACATCAACATGCCTCTTGAAAAAATCGGAGACCTTTACTCTGTCCTTCAAATCAATTTTTTCGAACAACGGCATTTTGCCGGTAATCGCGTGGATCCCCTCCAACACTTTTTCGGATGCATTCGAACAATCGTCAATGATAACGACCTCAAAACCTTCATTTTGTAATTCGACCACCGTATGTGACCCGATAAAGCCGAGACCGCCTGTTACTAAAATCTTCATATTTGAAATTTTGGGTTTTTTGTTAATAGTTCAAGCTCAAAATGGTTTAAGGTTTAATCGCTACGTCGTAGCTGTTCAAGGTCTAAAGTTTTTTTACCCTAAACCCTCGTCAAGCGGGCTGGCCCTCACCGCTGACTGTCACTGGCAAATGCCACTTTCAATTAGCTATTGACGAACTCAATAACCGTCTTCGTAATAAACCCGATCTGCTCATCGTCAAGCTCCGTGTGCATGGGCAAGGAAATTACCTCTTTTACCAATTGGTTCGTGACGGGAAAATCGGCTTCGATATATCTTTCGTCAGTATACGCCTTTTGTTTGTGCAAGGGAATCGGATAATAGACGCCACAGGGTATGCCTTGTTCTCCCAAATATTTTACCAGGGCATCACGTTTTCCATTGGTAATCCGCAAGGTGTATTGATGAAAGACGTGGCAATCGCAGGTATCGCAGATATTTCGGTCACAAATACCATCGCAATGGTTGACCGTTTGGGGTACAATAATGTTCTCCAGGCCCTTGAATGCTTCGGAATATTTCCGGGCTGCCCGTCTTCTAGCGTCGCAATATCCATCCAATTTCGGCAATTTGGCGCGTAAGACCGCCGCCTGAATAGAATCTAATCGTGAATTGACCCCGACTACATCGTGATGATAGCGCTCGTACATCCCATGGTTTACTACACCTCGCAACGTATGCGCCAAATCATCGTCGTTGGTAAAAATTGCGCCGCCATCGCCATAGGCACCCAAGTTTTTAGACGGAAAAAAGGAAGTCGCCCCAACATGGCCGATAGTTCCCGCCTTTTGCTTGCTGCCATCCTTAAACGTATAATCGGCGCCGATGGCCTGGGCATTGTCCTCGATAATATATAAGTCATGCTTTTTAGCCAATGCCATAAGGGCCTCCATATCGGCACATTGACCGAAAAGATGTACCGGAACGATGGCTTTCGTCTTAGGCGTAATCGCTTTTTCGACGGCTTTGATATCAATGTTAAAGGTATCGGGTTCTACATCGACCAAAACGGGGGTCAGCTGCAAAAGGGCGATGACCTCAACCGTTGCCGCGAAGGTGAAATCGGCCGTAATGACCTCATCACCGGACTGCAGCCCCAATCCCATCATGGCAATTTGAAGGGCGTCGGTGCCGTTCGCGCATGGTATCACATGCTTGACACCGAGATAGGCTTCCAAATCCTTTTGAAAGGTCTGTACCTCAGGGCCGTTGATAAAGGCGGAGGTTTCCATTACCTCGGCAATGGCCAAATTCACCTGCTCTTTTATATCCTCATATTGGCCGCCCAAGTCGACCATCTGGATTTTCTTCATAAAACAAAAATACGAAACCAAGGTTAACAAATTATCGAAAGAAACGTATTTTAGCCCTTCAAACCAAACGGCAGTGTACGCTATCTATAACCTGATCGCCAAAATTTCATGGTTCTTCCTGAAAGTATTGGCGCTTTTCAATTCTAAAATCAAGCTTTTCGTAACGGGAAGAAAGGAAACTTTCTCACTACTTAAAGCGGGCATTTCCAAAAAGGAGAAAGTAGTATGGACGCATGTAGCCTCGTTAGGGGAGTTCGAACAAGGACTTCCGATTATTGAAAGGTTACGGGCCGAATATCCATCCCATAAAATACTGGTTACTTTCTTTTCTCCTTCGGGATATGAGGTTAAAAAGAATACCAAGGCCGCCGATCTAGTGGTCTATCTTCCCATGGACACCAAGAAAAATGCATCCCGTTTTTTGGATACGGTACAACCGGATTTGGCCATTTTCGTTAAATATGAAATCTGGCCTAATTACTTAAGGGAACTTGAAAAGAGGAAAATTCCCGCTATCCTGATTTCCGCGATTTTCAAAAAAAAGCAAATCTATTTTAAGGTATATGGTGGATTTATGAGGAAGGCCCTCCGCAAGTTCGATCATTATTTCGTGCAGGAGGCAGCATCCCAAAAACTATTGACATCCATCCAGATAAAAAACATTTCAGTCACTGGGGATACCCGTCTAGACAGGGTTTCGGAAATTTTGGACAGGGACAACCAGCTCGATTTTATGCAGGCCTTTAAAAAGGATAGGCTCTGTTTTGTTGCCGGAAGCACGTGGCCTGAAGACGAGTCCATTTTGATTGATTACATAAATCACGCACCAAAAAACCTCAAGTACATTTTAGCTCCGCATACCATAAAAAAGGATAAAATCTTAGGGCTTGCCGGAGCGATTACAAAAAAGAAAGTGCTTTTCTCGAATATCGATGAACATACCATCGGCGATTGCGAAGTGCTTATTGTCGACACCATCGGGCTGCTGACCAAAATCTACAGTTATGCCGATATCGCTTACGTGGGCGGGGGTTTTGCAACGGGACTTCACAATACCCTTGAGCCCGCCGTATTTGGAATTCCTGTCATTATCGGTCCCGATTATGAAGGCTATAAGGAGGCCGAAGACTTAGTAACACAAAAAGGTATCCTTCCTATAGAAGACCAGTGGACGTTCAGCGAGCTGATGAAAAAAATGCTCGATAACCCTGAATTCCGATTGAAAACAGGGGCGGTAAACGCTGAATATATCGCCAAAAACAAGGGAGCCAGCACACAGATTATGGCCTATATTCGTACATTGCTTTAAGCCATGGTTTCAAAACCAATATACAGTTACCTATGAATTCCAAGATATTAAGAATTTCCCTTATTGCTGCCTTAGCGGGATTTTTATTCGGTTTCGATACCGTTGTGATTTCCGGGGCGGAGAAAAAACTACAACTTTTATGGGATTCTTCGGATTGGTTCCACGGCACCATTGTTATCGGCATGGCCCTATGGGGCACCGTGGTGGGTGCTATTTTCGGGGGAATACCGACCAATAAAATTGGCAGAAGGAATACTCTGATATGGATCGGGATACTCTACTCCGTATCCGCTATCGGCTCGGCCTTTGCCAATGACCCGATTATGTTTGCGGCGGCCCGTTTTATCGGCGGTCTTGGCGTTGGGGCATCGACCGTTGCGGCGCCGGCCTACATTTCAGAAATCGCACCGGCAAAAGACCGGGGGCGTTTGGTGGGCTTCTATCAGTTTATGCTCGTTTTCGGAATTTTGATGGCCTTTGTCTCCAACGCATTACTGAGCAATGTCGGTGACAACGATTGGCGTTGGATGGTCGGTGTAGAAGCTATTCCCGCTATTATTTACACCTTGTTCGTTATCACGGTGCCCAAAAGTCCACGATGGCTGCTCACAAAAAACCGTACGGAGGAAGCCCGTACCATACTCGCCACCATAAACCCCGAATTGACTGTAGAAAAACTAAAGGCCAATATGGACGAGGGCATGAACGCGCATAGTAGCTCTGAAAATATTTTTATGAAAAAATACCGATTTCCGTTGATGTTGGCCTTTTTCATTGCCTTTTTCAACCAGTTTTCGGGTATTAACGCTTTTTTGTATTACGCCCCACGTATTTTTGAGGCAGCAGGTCTTGGGGAAAGCACCGCATTGTTAAGCAGCATCGGCATCGGAGTCACCAATATCATCTTCACCTTCGCGGGTATTTTTCTGATCGATAAGTTGGGGCGCAGGCAGCTCATGTATATCGGTTCAGTAGGCTATATCATATCCTTATCGTTAGTAGCGGCCGCCTTTATTTTGGAATGGGAGGGTATGGCGGTACCGATTTTTCTTTTCCTTTTTATCGCTTCCCATGCCATTGGTCAAGGTGCCGTGATCTGGGTATTTATTTCCGAGGTATTCCCGAACCACCTTCGGGCATCGGGACAAGCATTCGGCAGTTCGACGCACTGGGTACTGGCGGCCATCATACCTTCTTTAGTGCCCTTTCTGTTTACTGAAATCGGTCCCGGGCCGGTGTTCGCCTTCTTTGCCTTTATGATGGTCTTGCAATTACTGTTCGTACGCTTCTTCATGCCGGAGACCAAAGGAATATCTCTTGAAGAATTGAGCAAGCAATTTCAGAAGAAGAGGGGTTGATTTTAACCTCCGGTTCATAAAAAATTATCCGCTCATCGAAAAAAACAACCTCCCACCGACAAAACATACTACAGACTAGACAGTTAGTCGAAAAAGTTGTTGGCAATCGCAACGACCTTTTAATTTTTCCGTATCTTAGTAAAAACAATACGCATGATTATGGAACAAGAACTCAGCCCTAGTGTAAAAATATTAAACGGTGTTCTCAAAATAATGATTGTCTGTCTGGTGTTCATCTTAGTAGCAATACCGATCGCTTTGATTTTAGATTTCATCGGTATTTTATAAGCCTTCAGACTACGATTTTCATGAAAACCGTGGTTTGCTCCATATGGACCGAACGGAATTTCTTTGACTTTACCATACGAAAAAGACCCTTTTTGAAAAGGGTCTTTTTTAATGTTTTAGAACGAAGCAACTTGGATCAGGTCATACGAGATCAAACCAACTTTGTCAAAGTTTAAACCGAAGGCTCCCACCCATCGGCATACTCCCTTTTCCACCAAGCTGCCATTACTTTTTCGTTGTTCGTCACTTTTCCGGTGGTCGAATCAATCTTTATGGTCTCGCCTGCATCTTGGGCCATATTTCCCAAATGACATAGCATAGTACTTACGCTGGCATCGTGGATATCGGAATGCAGGGACTTATCTTCACGGATGGCCGCGAAAAAGTTACCGATGTGATTGACGTCAAGCTGACTTTCACCCCGGGTATCTGTCCCACTTTGCCCTCCGTCCTCTTTTTCTTCCTTGATCAATTTACCTCCAAGGTCATACAATTGGTATCCCTCACGACCCAAAGTTATGATGCCTTTGCTGCCGTAAATTGTGGCCCCCCTTCCAGGCTGGTCGGGCATAATTACCCCTCGGCTATGGCCTGTCCACGTGATGAATTTATTATCGGGATATTTATAGGTCAGTTGTTGATTATCTACAAATTCCCAATCGTCGTCATAGGTATATTTGCCACCAAATGAAGTAACACTTTCCGGTAAGCTTACACCCAGCGCCCATCTGCAGATATCAATTTCGTGCGTGCCATTGTTGTGCACCTCGCCAGTGCCCCAGTTTCGGAACCAGTGCCAGTTGTAAGGGTGAATGTTGTCGCGAAAGTCTTCACGTACTGCGGGGCCTTGCCACATTTCCCAATCCAAGGTCGGAGGAACATCGATTTTCTTTCCCGTTCCGATGGAATCCCTATTGTTCGAATAATAGGCTTCCCCTTTATAAGCGTCACCTATAATGCCCTCATTGATTTCCTTGACCGCCAAGATGGATGTTTTTGCTGAACGTTGCTGGTTGCCCATCTGCACTTTTTTACCGTACTTCTTCTGGGCCTCGACCAATAACTGATTCTCATGGGGATTGTGGCTACAGGGCTTTTCAACATATACGTGCTTCCCCGCCTGCAATGCCATGATGGCCATCGGCGCGTGCCAATGTTCGGGTGTAGCGATGAAAACAGCATCCACTTTTTTATCCTCCAAAACCTTCCTGAAATCCTTTTCCACTTTGGGTATGTAGCCCATATTTTTTTGGCACCAGGCATTGTGCTCTTCGATAATCTTGTCATCAACATCACAACTGTAAAGCACCTTGGCGTTCGGGTCTTGCTTGATGGCCATAAAATGGGCCTTTGCCCTACTCCGAACTCCGATTACCGCACAATTGATATGGTCGTTGGCTCCCCATATACTACGGTAACTGGGCACTGACATAGCATTGATACTACCGCCGAAAGCGATACCTGCGGCGCCTGTGGAGGCTTTTTTTATGAAATTTCTTCTGTTTTGCGACATAATCGTTATTCTGAATTATAAGACCGTTTGAACTATTTCTTTTCTTTAGAAATCTGCTTAATTTTTACATTCCGAAACGAAACCAGATCGCCATGATCCTGCAAGAGAATGTGACCTTCATCCGATTCGCCGAAATTTGGCCATTTGTCGTATTTGCTTTCGGAGACCAGTTTTTTGTATTCGGGACTTTTACGTTCGTATTCCAACACTTTCACTCCGTTTAGCCAATGTTCTACATGGGAACCGTCGGAGACAATTCGAGCGGTATTCCATTCGCCGATAGCGTTTATCGGTTTCTCCGGGTCGGCTTGAATCAGGTCGTATAGTGAGGCCACGGTCCGGCTACCGTCGTGGTTGCCGAGTTTGGCATCGGGGTGACGCTCATCGTCCAAGATTTGGTATTCGAGGCCGATGGACGAGCCTTCGCCCTTGTTCATGTCGGTGTCCACAAAATATTTGATACCACTGTTGGCACCTTCGGTCAGTTTAAAATCCGCGGTCAGCTCAAAATTACCGTATAGGTCTTTGGTGACGATATCGCCCCCTGCAGTGGATTCCTCGCCGCCGGTAGAAAGTACGCTCAATATGCCATCCTCGATTTTCCAACCTTTCTCGGGAAACTCGTCCAGCCTTGCACCACGCCAGCCGTCGGTAGTTTTTCCGTCCCAGAGCAACTTCCAGCCGTCGTCCTTTTCGGATTGTGTCAATGTGTTCTTTGTGGTAATTGGTGGAATCGGGGAAGATTGGTTGTATTTGGATAGGCTGTCGGTCAGTATCTTGATATCCTTCCACATGATTTCGGTACCCGCCTTGTTTTCTTTTGGGATGCTGTGTACTTGTAGTGCGATAAACCCTTCGGCAGTCTTATCGTCGACAAGATTGGCCGCCGGCACCCCGTTGATCCACGTTTGGATGGTATCACCAATGGCCTCGATGCGGTAATGGTTCCAATCGTTCTGCTTAAAAGCTTTTTGTGCCTCAGGATTATCGGGTAGCGGATTCAGCCAGCCCCTTCTCCCCTCGTCGTAGATGCCCGCACTCCAGGCCCTGTCCGATGGGTCGATCTCGATCTGATAGCCATGCACTCGCCCGTCTTGGTACCAAGGGTAGCTGTTGCTTCGGATCTGTATGCCGGAGTTCATGGTCGAATCTACCTTGTAATCGAGTTCCAAAATAAAATCTCCATACATCTTGTCGGTGGCCATAAACGAGTTGGGCGTGTCGTGCACCGTAGTGCCAACGACCATTCCGTCACGGACTTCATAGTCCGCTTCGCCTCCTTTTTGACTGAAGCCGTCAAGGGTCTTGCCGTCGAAGAGTGAAATCCAAGGGGTGTCGTCTTTTGGGGCTTGGTTGCAGGAGGATAAGGCTACCAATGCAGGTAAGAGAAGTAATACCAAAGGACTTTTGATTTTTAATCTGTTCATTTTCATGTTTTGGTCTTGTTTTTGAAAATATTCAAAGAGCTAATTTGGACGTAGCGAAGGCTCAATATAAGAATTTATCGCCAGCTTTTAAGCGCATATGATTCTTTATTGGAATCCTCAATTTACTTTGGAAGCATAGCGAAAGCCTGCACGTTATGTACTGGCTTTTCCATTAAAAACTGGATGCATTTATCACTGCGGATAACCGGGGTTTTGTGGATAACCTCCTTGGGTTCTATCGATCTGTTCTTGCGGAATAGGCCTCAGAACATGGTAATCTTGTATATTGGCTCCAGCTGTTGGGTTATGCAACCTGGTTCGCTCAACTAATTTTCCGGTACGGGTTAAATCCCACCAACGCCAGCCTTCCCCGATCAATTCGCGTGCTCTTTCATCAAGTAGAAAATCAAGGTCTACATTGCCCGCTGCGACCTGTATGGCAGCTTCTTGACCAGGTATTGCGGCTCTTGCTCTAATAACATTGATATCTTCGGCAGCCCCAGCAGCATTGTTTTGCTGAAGCCGTGCCTCAGCACGTAACAAATACGCATCGGCCAAGCGCATTAAGATATAATCTCGCTGCCCTTGTTGTTTTTGACGATCGGGTCTTGTTGGATCTATCCATTTGTTCATAGATGGAAACAGCCGTTCTGAATATTCATCATCGGTAATCACGATATAAGGTTTCGTGTCCTGTCTGGATTGCGGCCATAAGTCGTTTCGCATGGGACCAGGGATAAAGATGGCTGTATCGCCTATAGATAAAGCCGCCCGTGCAGGCTCGTCAGCAGTAGCTTCAGTAGCCGGTTCATCTTTATTTGCATACCAAACATGTTTATATGACGCATCGTACCTAGAATCAATGTCCCTATCCCACAGCGATAGCGTAAAATCGGTTGGGCGAAATCTTTTCCATGGTCTTCCATTGGCAACATCCCGCGTCATCCCTCGACGAACATCATATTCCTGTAAGAAATAAAGATGACCTCTATGTCCAAAATCATCTATGCCACTATCCACCTGTGATTTAGAATTGGAGATAACAAAGACCATTTCGCTGTTCTCTTGATTGGTAATATCGAACAGTTTCGCAAAATTATCCAACAAGGCAAAATCATAGTTATTGATTACGTTGCCAAACAAGGTTTCTGACCGTGAAGCATCGTCACCCTCCGCAAAAGATGTATAACTACGTGTCAATAGCACCTTGCCCAGCAAAAACTCCGCCGCTGGTTTTGTGGCCCGACCGTAATCTGATTGAGAATCGGGTAGCGTTGCGATGGCAAATTCCAAATCTGGTATAATTGCTTGATTATAAATTTCAGCTTGTGGGGTTCTGTTGGCCTCTATTTCAACTTCCAGCGTTTCCTCTAAACTGAGATGCGCGTCACCATAGGTTTTCACAATATTAAAATAATAAAGTGCCCTTAAAAACCGAACCTCGGCAATACGCTGTGTTTTCACGGCCTCATCCATTTCAACATCCGTAGACCGGTTGATTACACCATTGGCTTGGTTAATTCCTCGATACCAAGTTTGCCAGGCATCCCTTGCGAAGTTGGCCGATGCATTTAAGCTGGTGTCATAAAAATTAAAAAATTTGTGGCTCCCATCTGCTCCGTTGTCATAGGTATCCGTTCCAAAGACGGTCATCGTAAAGCCCATTTCCTGCCCGTAAAATGGCTTTAGAAAGGCATAGGTGGCATTGACCGCATCTTGTAGCCCTTTTTCCGTGGTGTAGTAGGATGCTGCCGAAACATCGGTTACCAACTCTTCTTCAAGCGCGTCATTGCACGAATTGATCAAAAGCCCAAGGGCCAAAAACCATATTGAATATATTTTTATTTTCATAATATTCGAATTATTTTTTTTAGATATATTCATGATTAAAATCTAGCCTTTAATGATAAGGAATACATTTTATTACTGGGGACCACACCGCTCCCTACTGAACCGGCTTCATTGTCATCTTCGGCTACTTCGGGATCAAAGGTTTCAAAATCAGTAATAAATAGCAAATTCTGACCAGAAATCGATAGCTTTAATTCTTCCATTCCCAATTTTTCAACAAATGTTTCTGGCAAACTATAACTCAAAGAAATATTTCTTAGCTTAATAAAACTTCCATCAAAATATCGCAAAGTTGATCCATCTCTAGGGCTTTCTTGATTTTCATCCGGTCTTGGGTTGGCATTGGTTGGGTTATTCATCGTCCAATAATCCACATCTAAATTGTTATAGCGTGCAAAGAGTGAATTGTTACCCCCATGAAAGTCCGATTGCACCGTCTGACCTTGTCGAAAATAGAAGAAGACACCTAGTTCCAGCCCCTTATATGAAAATTTGTTGGTAAGCCCTCCATAGTAATCCGGAGTATCGGTTCCCAAAATCTTACGGTCGTCCGGTGTAATCAACCCATCACCATCCAAATCATTTAATCGAATTTCCCCGGGTACTTTTTGCTCTTGGGAATTGGCTAAGGCTACTTCATCGGCCTGATAGATACCTATCTTCTCGTAATTATAAAACACATTAATCGGCTTGCCAATAAACCAGTTGTTGCCAATATCATCAACCGGATTTCCATTTTCATCTATCAAGGCCAATTCGACAATTTCTTCCGAATAGCCTGCAATATTGAAATCCATTTTCCATGAAAAACCCTCAGGGTTATCCAAGATGCCGGCACTGATGGCAAACTCTAAACCTTGGGTGCGGGTTGCCCCTATATTCTGTAATATACTTTCATAGCCCGAAGTGAATGGGAGACTTCTGTTCAACAGGATGTCGACCGTATTGGTCCGAAACCAATCTACTGTACCGCTTAAGCGACCGTTGAAGAGTCCAAAATCAAGGCCTACGTCCAAGGTTTTGGAGACTTCCCAGCCTAAAGCAGGATTGGGTATTTCATCAAGTGCAAAGCCAAGCGCGGAATCTTCACCATAAGCATAAGCGACACCCTCTAACCTACCTGCTGTTTGATAAGGGGCAACGGAGGTGTTACCCACTTCACCATAGGAGGCCCTAAGCATCAACTGAGAAAAAGACGTGTCTTCCAAGAAAGACTCTTCCGATATTCTCCAACCTACAGAAGCCCCGGGAAAGTAATTCCATTTATTACCTTCCGCGAGCCTTGAAGAGCCATCGGCCCGTAACGAAGCCTGAAACAAGTATTTACCGCTAATATCATAGTTCAAACGTCCCATAAAAGAGTTTAACGTCCATTCTGTCAATCTTGAATCTACGATACTGTTATCGGCCGATCCCAAATTATAAAAGGCTTGTGACTCGTAAGGGATACCTGTAACCGAAGCAAGAGAGAACTCCGTTCGCGCGCTTTGAGTACTTTGTAACAACGTCACCTTCAGATTTTGGTTGTCCGAGATTTCTTTGTCGAAAGTTAATAGATTTTCTATCGTATATGCAAAATTGTCAACATGAATTATTGATGCATCACCAGGGCCACCACGATTGTCATTGGTAAGGCTTCCCCTAAACTGGCCACGCCTACCCAATCGAATATCCGGGCCGAATAAGGTTCTCCATTGAAGGCCATCAGTAATATCAATATCAAGATAGACAGGTGCAAAAATTCGCGTCCACTTACGTTCATCGATATAAGCCCCCGGCACTAATTCATTTAATGGGTTTGTACGAATACCATCGTTGGTGGGCAGAAATAAAAGCTCACCATCCGTATCGTACGGCACACCTAACGGATTGTTCGCCAACGCTTCGCCAATGGTAGCGTTGGACCCCCAGTTCTGTACTGAATTAGAAATCATAAATGACGCACCAATCTTGAAGATATCGTTTATACGATGATCTACATTAACCCTACCTGTAAATCTTTCGTAATCTTGGTTGCTGATAATACCTTTCTCTTTAAAGTACCCGATAGAAGTATTAAAAGTAGTATTCTCCGATCCGCCACTCACACCCAATTGGTGATTGGTTTGGTATCCACTACCGACCACTAAATCAAGCCAATCGGTTGAACGCCCTTGGGCCAAGGATTCTAATTCTACAGGATCTAAAAATACATCGGTATCTGCCGGTATGGTGCCGTCCCAAGAAGAACGTCTTGCCTCCCTTTTAAGAGCGGCATACTCTTCTCCGTTCATCATATCCACCAATCGTGATGCAGAAGTCAAACCAACCTGGCTACTATATCGTACTTGGGTCTTACCAACCTTACCACGGTTGGTTGTCACCAATATAACGCCATTGGCGCCCCTGGATCCATATACTGCCGTTGCGGCCGCATCCTTTAAAATCTGCATGGAAGCAATATCCTGCGGGTTAATATCGGACATCGATTCGGAACCATCAATCAACGGGATACCATCGACCACATATAACGGGTCATTGGAAGCCGTAATTGACCGTCGTCCGCGAATTCGAACGCTGGAGGTTTGCCCGGGCCTACCGCCGCCAGCCTGAATATCGACCCCTGAAATTTG
>RCMY010004621.1_pt1 | contig 22723 bp, 19 predicted proteins | sample 2041341 | NCBI WGS metagenome assembly RCMY01 (sample SAMN09708234, study PRJNA481090) | Marine sediment metagenome, whole genome shotgun sequencing project.
TCATTTTGGTTTCTCCTGTTGGGAAACCGGCGAGGCTTTGCCGAGCGCAACTGCTCTTTTTTCCTCTCACCTGCCGGCTTCACCGGCAATCTTCCTTCAAAGTTCTTTTTCTTCTGGAGGACTTGGCGCCGCCTGCGCTTTTCCACATGTGGATCCATGCAAGGTCATACGAACGGATCTTTCACAGTGACAAAGCGCTTCCTAGCCAATGGAGTGGCTATCTCGGCCGTCATCAGATGGGGTAGCACCGTGTCCGAATTTGGCATCAGCAATTATTCGTGCTCGATCGTTATCCTTGAGAGGAAGCCCGGCTCGCCAAGCGCCTTTCAGGGTTTCTTGTGCAAATTTCTTCTTCTCTGGTGATCCGCGTTTCGCTTTGCGCCATTGCGTAAGAGACTGCTCTGCTTGCTCTTGCACTTCCTGCCTGACGCGGTGGAGCAGTTCCCGACCCATATTTCGCGACAAACGGTCTGCGGCCATCTTTTGGAGGGTTGCAGGCAAGGCATCGACTACCGATTTTGTACCCCTGAGATACCTTTCTTCCCGGAAGATGTCGAATAGCGCTGCATGAAGACGCTTTATCTCTTCCTCCTGCTTTGCGTAGCGGCCAGCCAGTTCTTTACGTTGGACCTTATCAGCGAACGCAAAGTCGGCATCGGGCACGTTGGATGCAAGACGGTCATAAGGCCAAATTACGCCTGCACCGTCTTTCTTGAAGTCAATTTTGCCGTGTAGCGGATCATTAAGGAACGAAGATATCTGCCTACGATGCTGTCTTAACTCCCGTTCTTCTTGATCAAATTCTGTCAGATCCCGATCGAACTCGGAGGCGCCCCGAAGATCGCTCGCGATCATTTCGTCGATACCGGGCTTGATCCGCGCCGACCGCAGTGCATATTCCTCATCCGCCTTGCGCTGTAGCAGTTCATTTTGCTCCACCTGCCTGCGGAACTGCTCTTCCATCGCTTTATCCAAACGTTTCTTTTCGTTTTCTGCCTCGATTGCACGCCTCAGCTCATCGCCAACCGGATCCCCGTCTCGTTGATGCTGGTCAGAACCCTTATCCGTGGGCACGGTTTCGTCCGACATTAGCGTGCTAATGTTGGTCTTGTTGTCATCCACCTTCACGGGCGCAACCGTGGGACTTTCTGATAGCGGGCGTGGCAGATACTCGTCATTTGGTTGGCTTTGGTCCGATGAGCTCAATCCATCAACGCCAAGACGGGACGCAGGTGAGGGCGCTGCAACCGTGCGTAACATTTCAGGCAATTGCGCAGGACCCGATAGGATCGCGCTGTCCGTCAACCACCGCGACACCCGCTTAGCATCAAGTGCTGCGGGCAAAGTGAATTTGGCAGGCAGCAAGGTTTTTCCCAGATCGCGCAGGCGATCGGTCGCTCCGGGCGAAGACGTCAAAACTCCCGCTATGGTGTGGGAATTTGTCAGGCTCATCGCCCAAGCAGTGAAAATGGAGTTTTTATTGCGAGGCGGCAATGGTGCCGGGAAGCTTGGCGGTGTCAATTCGGACAGCAACGAGAAACTAGAGATTTTCTGCCGCTTTAAACGAGCCGGCATATTCTCAACTGAGCCTGAGAATTTGTACGGCGCTATTACCCTGATAACGGGGGTTAGCGCCGGCGGAATTTGTGTGACCCGGAAGGTCGATTGGAATGTAGTTGCTGGCTGTTTGGCAACGGTAAGGGGCGCTGGCATCCCTTCTGCATTTACGCTTCGCAGCGACATGCTTTCTCCGCGCTCAGGAGCTGGTCGAAGGGCTTCCGGTATTCTAGAGATAGCAAAACCGGGGCCAAATTTCGCGTCATTATCGTTCGTATTTGCCGCCGACTTCGGTTTAGGATGAAGCAGAGCAGCGGGTATTTCGGTATTCCTGAAGAACTGATCCAAGGGCCTGCTTGCCGGGAAGTTTGCCTGCACGGAAGCAGCCAAGCGCATTGCGGCCAGCTTATCGTCTATCGCGCCGCGACAAGCAGCGGCTGTCGCGAGCAGCTTGGTCTTCATCTCCCAAACAAGGTAGCGCGTTGTATTTGCGGCAACGCGCCGGTGGTTCTCAGTGTTTTTTGCTACTGCTTCTCCCCGTCTGACCTTTGCGGTCAGACCAGGCCCCAAATGCCCTTGCGGTTCATAATCAAGGCCTGAAGCTGCGTAGGACAGATGTGTGTAGCGTTTCGAAAGACCGTGCAATTTGCAGCTGTGGTTGAGCTCCTCGGCAAGTAGAAAGCGCATCTGCTTCCACCCTTCCGGGTTGTCGATATCCGTGCGAAGAAAGCGCCCGAAGGTCCACTCGCCTTCGGTAGTGCGCTCCATCGGCCGATACGAAAACGCGATATGGAAATGCCAGTTGCGCTGGTCGCCTTCGAGATCGGGCGCATGCATAGCCAGCGAATAGGGCAGCCCTTGCGAGGAAAATACCCGTTCGCAATATCGCTTGGCCATCGCAAATTGCTCTTCCGGCGTCAGTTCGTAGAGCGATTGAATGATCATGTGATGAACTATTTTGGCGTTCTTTGCGGCGGACCGGTTGACGAGCTCCAACTGCTCGAAAGCGTCACCGATTTCTTCACGTGTGAGTCCGACATTGCTTTCAAACGCCAGTGATCCACCGGCGAAGATATGGGCTCCATCGGCACCGTAATTTACCAGCTGTCTGCCTCTGCCTTGCTTGGTTGCCGAGGCCTTCGAATATAGCGTTCGCTGGAAGGGAAACAGCAGCCCATCATGATCGCGAATGACAAAGCCGTAAGAAGGGAGCAAATTCGGTGATTTGGAAGTGCGGATTGAGCGGGAAGAAGTCTGCGCGTGATAATTGGGCTTGCTGGTGTTGTCCCACTCCTCCATTTTCACACGGAAGTGACGCCACTCCCTTTCGCGTTCGCGCCGCAGCGCCTCAGCCTCGCGTTCCCTTTGCTTTACCGACTTTATATAATGGGCCTCTTCCCATATTTCTCGCAATAAGCGCCGCTCCGCGTCGATCTCATATTTCAGCATTGGATCAGGTTTCCGGCACAGGCGCGCGCATTCGGCGGAGCCGGCCTTGATGTGCTGGGCGCGATGATCAGGATTAATTCTCATAGAAAAAAATGGGGGAGGGGGGATATTGCCAAACGGGGCGGGCGCGAAGCGCCTGTCTTAAGTGGCAAACATTATTTCGCCTATCCCCCCCCCTACTACTCCTTTAACGCGTTAAACTTATCATCCCATTGTTCTGGTTATTCATGATAGAAGCAAGATCATGTTTCTTAAGCGTCACAAAAAATACACGGCTTTGTTGAAATTACTTCGAATTGATATAAGCTTGTCCTACAAAGAGTTATGGAAAAGGAATTTCAATTCTCTGCTGCGATGGATTTGAACGAGCAAGTTCAAGTTCTCGAACGGGCATGTTTAACTCTTGAGGCGATGGAAACAAAATTAAACCCGTCTGTTATCGAGCCAGGAGAGAGAGTCTTCCGGGATCCAAAAGATACTTTCGATCACATCACACTAGGCGCTGTGCTTTCTGCTCACAGTATGTCTGCCCATCAGGCTGTCCGGATCGACGGCTTGCTGTCGATGACAGCTGAAGGAATGAACGATCTTGTTGATGTATTGGCCATCCTTGATGGTCAGGGAAAGGAAACGGACACGATAGGTGAGCTGTTGATCAGGTTTCTCGATTTGGCAGCAAGCCAACTTGAGGCGCAGGGTCGGTATGCCACTTGGCGGCGAGCCTTCGATAAATATTTAGCAGTAACCAAGTCAAGTCTGGACACGATGACAGCGGAGCAGCTTGAAAAGCTCAGGAAGAAGCCTGTGTCGAAGAAGCAGGTCGATTTGGTTCGTTATACCTGTGCCTGTCATAGACTTGAATTTCCCAAGCTGGAAAACCGCGGCGCAGCTTTTGAATGGCTACGCGATATTGGCGCCAATCCCAGATATCGGATGGCAAGCCTATGACATTGCAACGTGACAAAATCGATGGAAATGCACTGGAAACAAATGACTCTCACGTCATTGCCAATGAACTGACGAAAATCGCAGAGAAATTTTCGTCGGCACATGCAGAAAATCGACCAGGTGATGCAGCGCTGTTGGAAGCTGACTACCGAAACATGTTTGAAAAATGGTGCACCGCAGAGAAAGCTGCGAAAAACCAAATCAAGGATACTCTCACTCACCAACGCACATTGCTCGATCTGAAGTTTAATTGGTGCGATGAGTTAAGCAAGATTGTCGATATCCCGGAATCTGTTTCCAAGTCGCAGGCTGACATTCTAAAAAATAGTGAGTTAGTCCCGCGCAACTGGGCCCACGCCAGAGACGCCATTCAGCTAATGCCAGATTTTCGCCTGTCAGTCAGCGCGCCATTCGAACGTCAGATCAGAGTAATTTTTGAATGCCTTGATGCGCTGGCGGCGGCATTAGCTATTAATCAGCTTTACATCGAGCAGATGCAGAAGGGCTTGGACCATCCCTCTTGGAAGGAATTTCGGGAAAGTTTCGTGTCGAAATATCAGAAGAAAATTCAAGAATATTTAGGTTCTCTGGCCGAATTGGAAGCGTTAGATGAGTAAAGAATTGTCCCAGTCTGAATTTTCTGCTGGCACGGAGGCCGTGGCTGGATGGGTAAATGAGCTTATTCAAACCCGTAAGCTAAGGTTGTCTCAGCACAAGAAGGCTTCAACAGCTGTTGATCGAACTCTGGCTGCCGTAGAGCCAAAGAGACTTCTTGGACAGCGCGATATAATTACGCCGCAACATCCTCTCGCCCGGGAGTTGGAGGCGGCGGCGCTTCAGCTGAATGAACATACAAATTACCGGTTGAAGCAAGCGCCGCACTCTGACGAACATGCGGGACTTCTTCGATATCGTTTTCGGGCTTTGGACAATATCGCACGCGGACCATGGACAAAGGAACGTGGGTCACAGGATCCATTGCTCATCACAGCGAGCGAAATGATCAAACATCCCACCGTTGACCAAATTCAATCAGCGTTCGCAGTTGTGTATGAGAATATAAAAGGAGCGGGAGCGAATAACCATGCTATCAGACACGCTTGGAACCGCGACCTGACTGGTCTGCGCCGATCTTTTCAGAACGTGGATTTGCAGATCAACGATAATTTTAGAACAGCGTTTGGCCCGCTTATCGATAAAATCGGTCCTCTTGAGGCTGTCTGCAGCGTGCTTGACCAGGCATTTGAGTTCGAATGCAAATTCGAATATTTGCAAGGCGCTCTCATAGAAATCAAGTCAATTACAGGTTCGTGGCAAACCAAAGGTGAGTATTTTAGCGACATTAGTCCAAATTTGCTATTTCTCGCGATCGAAAAGCCCAAGTTAATTGGCGATGGAGATTGGCGCCAGAATGGACGCGTGAATTTCAAAGCAATTAACCGAAAACGGCTTAGCGGCCATGATATTGACGCGCCAGAAGGTGTGCGATGGCACCGCATTATGGGTTACGATCCGCTCAGTTATATCTTGCACTATCTGTTCGGTACCGCTGATCGCTTCGGTCCCTATATGAAGCAGGTCGAATCCGACTATTTTAACGAAGGTTCAGCTCTATTTCGTTTTGCACTTAACATTTTGGCACACATCGACTTTGATGAAGCACAAGCACATCTATTGGCCCGGGTGTCGCACTGGCGTCGTGATAATATACCCGGGCAGCTGCAACGGAAAATTGAGCATGAAGACTTTAATCTCTTTAAAGCCGAAGATAATAGCTTAGCGCTGATCATAAACAAGTTTCGATTGGGTGAAGGGCTCGTCGAGCGCCGACGGAAAAAACATATAATTCACGTCAGGGACGGCTTGCTCGAGGAAAATAAAAATCCATATGTAAGGGCGCTTTACTACCCACGAGGGTGGTCGCAGAAGCCTCAAATTAATTGCCTTCGCAAAGTCTGGCGTCGAGCAGTGCGCCCGCTAACCCGTATCGATAGCCGCTACGTGCCGAAGAAATATGGTGGTAAAAGTCTCATCAGGCCCAAAGATTTTTCCTTGGCCCTTAACGCCGCTGCGGCTTTAATCGAAACGCCAAATCCAGCAATATTATGCCGGTTATTTGGGCTTCGTAAATCTTACCTTAGAACAACCATACCTAATTCAGACGGCCTATAGATTATTATAAAACGATGTAATAAATGCATAGTTGCGTTGCTTAACCCATTGATATTACTTGAATTACATTCCAAAATATCTTCCGAAAGAACTGTGACGAAAGCTGTTTTTCTGCATAATTAACAAAACCTCCAAACACTAATTTTGAGGTTTAACATGACAGAAAATATCAACTCACCGGCCGATCAGATCACTCCAGTCCAGAGACCTTCCAACATAAGTAACAATGCACCCATCGAGGCCAACGTAGTTTCGATGGATTCCGATCATATCGGTGAGGCAACTTCCGGTAAGGTGGTGCTGAATCAACAACCAGAAATTGGAGACAACAAATGGTTTTTGGCTCGTGAACTAGAGATTGATGAGGAACTTCACGAACGCCGCGCAATCTCTGCGGACGATATTGACCGCGTCCGTTCAATTGCTGAACTCCCTGAATTTTGGAACCCAGTTCCAGTCGTCGAAAAAAATGGCAGGGTGTTTTTGATGGACAGCGCGGTATTCATCCAGGGGGTCATCAAATATAACCCTGATGCGCTGGTACAAGTTCATTTCGTTTCAGAAGAATGTGGCATGGCGATCCGGATTGCGGATAATAGGAAAAGGCACAAGCGCGAACCCATGGCAAAGGCGCGCCAAGCCCATCTTCTGTCCATGAAGAGGATACCTTACGAGCAGATTGCTTTGCACCTCGAAGTTAAGACTCCGCGAGTAAGTCAGATGATCTCAGAAGCAAAAACAGAAGCAAAGTTTGAGCGATTTGCCAATCTCATTACTGAGAGAAGCGAAATACCTGCCCGATTTTGGGGCAGCGTGTATGCAACCGAAACCAGCCGGTCCAAGGCGGACGAGGAAAATCCACGGAAGGATGGCGAGTCTCGTTCAGAAGAGTTCAACGCGACGATTGCGAAAATAGTCGCCTTGGGCGAGCCCATAACATTGGTAGAGGCACGCGCGCGTCTTTGCCTCTCTGCGGAACGCACGGCTGCCACGCGGAACCGGACGTTTGGAGAATCATTTGAAATCTCAGGTTCTGATGAAAAGATATGGTTTGACGCAGAACGCGATCATGGGCGCATAATCTTGCCCAAATTGTCGAAAATCGAAAAGCAGGAAGTCTTTGAAGTGATCAAGCAAGAGGTCGCAAGAATACTCAAGGCCAGAAATGATGGGCCGCAGGGCTGATTCAGAATGGGACGGTAGCGGCAACGAACTAAACAACTGTGAGCAAGAATGCTAAACCACCAGGTCCAGGCGACGTGTCGCTACTGTCCGACCGTGTTCCAATGGAAATCAAGTCGCAAGACCAAGAGCGTCGAGCGGCGATTTGCCAGCCTAACATTGTTGACGTCTATTTTACCACGAAAGAGGATTTAGCCCGGTGCTTCCGAGAAGCGGAGGGCGAAACGTGAAATTACCCACAGCAGAGCAAATTAAGCGCGTTCTCAAGGTATTCCAAGATCAGGGGATACCAATCGGACGGGTTGACATTCTCTCCGATGGCGTTTCCGTTTATCCTCCTGCAACACCGGAGGAAAAAAGCCCTTATGACCAATGGAAAGAACAGGATAATGCCAGGAATTCACACAGTTAAGAAATCGTTGAAATCCGGCGTCCGTTGGTATGTGTATGCTTGGCGAGGCGGTCCGTGCATCTATTCTTGCGACGGTCAACGTCCAACGATCGATCGGAGAATATTGAAGATGGCGCTGGAGGCCAAGCGAGAGCCGGCGCCGGAAGATACAATCTCAGGACTCATTCGGCTATACAAAGCGAGCGATGAATATTTGACGAAGCGGCCAGAAACCAGACGCGATTATGATTATTCCCTTGATAAGATTGAGGCGCGCTTCGGACAGGCCATATTGGGCGCGTTCGACGATCGGAAAATGCGCAAAGACGTAATCCAGTGGCGCGATACCTATAAGCATCAGCCCCGCACCGCTGACAAGGTGATCGTGATGCTCGGCACCATCCTTGGATGGGGATTGCTTCGCGGATCGGTCGGCATCAACATCGCCCACGGTATTCCAATGATATATAAATCTGACCGGTCTGATCTGATCTGGGAAGATGAACATTGGGAGGCATTCAAAGACGCGCCGCCCCAACTTCTCCGCGCGCTTCAATTGATCAGTCTGACCGGCTTGCGCCTCAAAGACGCCGTTTCAGTGTCATGGGATCAGGTTCTTGATAAATCCATTGTCCTAATCACCAGCAAGCGCTCCGGACGCGCTGTTATACCCATTTTCCCGGAACTCAGGGCATGGCTGGATGCTCTCCCACACCATCAAGGCCCGCTGCTTCTCAATAGCCGGGGTAAGGGATGGACAACCAGCGGTCTCGAAAGCGTGTTTCAGAGGCAAAAACCAGAAGGTTTCGATCGCACCATGCACGATATCCGCGGCACATTCGTGACCTGGCTGGCCATCAAAGGTCTCACCGATGAAGAGATATCTCGTATTGTCGGCTGGACCGCCAAAAGGGTGTCCGAGGTGCGCGCCCGATACGTCGATGAAGCGCGCGTGATTGTGTCTCTGGTCGACCGGTTATCGGGATGAAAAAAGTTTACAGTGGATAGCTATCTATTTGATATCATTTAGAGCGTTGAACGCTTGGTTTACAATAAAATGGCGGAAAACTGGGGAAACCGCTGGAATCATAATCCATGTGTCGGGGGTTCGAGTCCCTCCTCCGCTACCAAATTCCAGCAGATATGATTGGTTGTCGCTGACGCAGGCTGAACGCTCTCGCGCTTGCGCTCGCTTGTGGATGGCGGACATCTAACACCATTATTGCTAACAATGGAGAGCAAGGGTCGGCGGGATCACCGAGAAACCACTTGGGACGCTTGTTCGAGAGTGATATGCTCTCGGCTCACTCAAAGGAGGACCCAATGAAAAAGCTATTTGTCATTACCAGCGTCGCGATGCTCGCAGCTTGCGGAAGCCCGGAAGCTGAACAAGAAACGGTGGCGGTTGCCGAGGCGGAGGCTCCTGCAGAAGTCATGTCGCTGCACGAGACGACCTGGACGTTCGTGATGGACGACAAGGAGATCACGGAGTCTATCGACGCGAGCGGCAATTACATCGCAAACGCCGGAGATGAGCATTTCGACCACGGCACCTACGTGCAAGTCGACGGAAAGCAGTGTTTCACAAGCGCCATGAACGATGAGGGCCAGATGTGCTGGACTACACCGGCCAATGTCGAAGTGGGCGAGAGCGTCGACCTTACGAGCGACGGGGGCGAACAGCTTACTGTCACTCGCGCGGGTTATAAAACGTTGACCATGTAGCAAAGCCTACCGGCCTGCCTGACCGTATGACGGCGCTGATTGAAACTCCACTTTCAGCGGTAGTTGCAGGTAAACCTGCAAGGCTGCCTATAGGTCTTGCCGGAGGGTGTCGTGGTAATCGCTATTGAGTTCATGCTGGCCGAACCGCTTTTGCCGAAGTGATGGCATTGTGCGTGCCGGGGGTTCGAGTCCCTCATACGCTACCAATTGAATGGCCATCGATCCGGCCATATTTTCCTCAGAATGGCTGGAAAATCGAGGGCAGGACCAAAACGGCTTTCACCGCCCAAAATTATTCTTCGTTCGCTTTGATGGTGATAGGTCTTGCCTACCGGCATCGGGCATCCCTATTTGCAATGAACAGAATCATTATCATCATCGGGAATCGAACATGGCCGAAACGCATCGCACAAAAATGCTCATTCTGGGCTCGGGGCCTGCCGGATTGTCGGCGGCTATTTATGGTGCCCGCGCGGGAATGGAACCGATTGTGGTTCAGGGCCTGCAACCCGGAGGTCAGCTCACGATCACCACCGACGTCGAAAATTATCCCGGGTTTCGCGATGTGATCCAGGGCCCGTGGCTGATGGAAGAAATGCAGGCCCAAGCTGAGAAAGTCGGGACGCGGTTCATTTTCGATACGATCGTCGATGTCGATTTCTCGAAGCGCCCGTTCCGGATGACCGGCGATGGTGGCGATATCTATGAAGGCGATACACTGGTGATCGCGACCGGTGCACAGGCCAAATGGCTAGGTCTTCCGGGCGAAGAAGAATTGGCCGGGAAGGGTGTCTCGGCTTGTGCGACCTGTGACGGGTTTTTCTATCGAGGCAAGAAAGTCGCGGTGATTGGTGGCGGGAATACTGCCGTCGAAGAAGCGCTCTACATGACCAACCATAGCGATGATGTGACCCTGATCCACCGCCGCGACAGTCTGCGGGCGGAAAAGATTCTGCAGGATCGGCTATTTGCCAATCCCAAGATTTCGGTGATGTGGAACCAGAATGTCGAACGTTTCGTAGGTGGAGGCGAACCTCTGGGACTGGTCGGACTGGACCTTGTCGACACGCAGACCGGAGACAAGAGTCATTTGCCGGTTGATGGTGCCTTCGTCGCCATAGGACACGCTCCGGCAACAGAGATTTTCAAGGATCATCTCGATCTGATCGACGGCGGCTATATCCAGGTCGAGCCGGGCACGCCGAAAACCAAGATTCCGGGGCTGTTCGCCTGTGGTGACGTCATGGATCATGTCTATCGTCAAGCGGTGACCGCAGCCGGCACCGGCTGCATGGCGGCGCTCGATGCGGAGCGTTTTCTGGCGGAACAGGAATTTGAACTGATCGCGGCCGAATAGTCAGGCGGAGCGCAGCCGATCCAGTAGTTTCTCGGTCAGCCAGTCTTTGGCGGCCTGATCGGCAAAGCTGTGCGACGCGCTATCGAGCGATTCGACGGTGATTGTGGATGCGTCCCGCAAGGGTGCGAAGTCGGTACTGTTCCAAGCAGCGAGAAAAGCGCGCGCCGTAGTATCGCGCTAGCAGAATTCGGGGGTTGCTGTCGAGTCTGGACAGGGCGTCGCGTAACTGTAAGGAAAGCGCGCTATTTTCTTCTGATCGAGAAGCTTGTTTCAACCCTTTCAGAAGTTTCATGAAGTTTATTTTCCCCGATAGCAGATCGATAATCGTCCTTGGGTTTCTGAGTCGGTCCCAATAGCGCGACCGGATCGCTGCGGATGATGGCATGGATTTTTCGGTATCGGGTTCGGTGGCCATTTCAATCACCCAGGGGTTGGCCAGAATATAGCCATCAATCCCGGCATCGGGCCCGAACAGAGCCAGAGCGGTGGCGGCATCGCAATTTCCGAACGCGATGATTTCACCTACCTGCTGTTGTTCGTGCCTGAGAAATTTTGCCACCGCCGCAATTTCCCCGGCGCTACCCAGAAAACCACGGTTCTGACCAGTGCTTTCGCCAATCCCGCGCCGGTCATAGCGCAGGACGGGAAAGCCGTGCTTCGAGATATTCAATGCTAGATGCGCCATGCCGCTATGGGCACCGGAGCGGATTTCATTGCCGCCGCTGACAATCAGCAAAGCGGTCGAACCGGGTGCTGAATCGAGGGTTGCCGCGAGCATATCGCTTTCACAAACGATCTGGCGGAAACTCCGCGTCATTGGCCGATCCATCCGGCAATATCCTGAGCGATGGCGGAAGACATCGTCAGATCGTCCTCCGGCTCCGCACGAAGCCACAGGGCTGATCCGGCGATTTGAGCGTCGCAAGGCTTGTTGTCCGATTCCAGCCGTACGACCCGCTGATTTTTCAGGCCCGGTATGTCGGCGGCATTGATTTGTGAAAACAGTTCTGAACCGATGATATTGCCGGCCAACTCGAGCGGTCCGGCTTTGGCCTGGGCGGTCAGGTCGGCAAGGCCTGTGTTCAGCCCAGCCTCCCGATCAGCAGCAACTTTGGTTCGCATCATCGTTCGCAATATTGTCGCGCCTTTTACCGGGCTCAAAATCCAGTGATCGGCTGCTTTCATATTGGCGATCGTCAAGGAGCCCCCACGGAATGAGGCTATATGCGAGATTTGATGCTGTTGTGCACAGGCCTCTATAGCCTTCTGCCAATCGGACAGCGTGACCCGCTCCAGCGCGATCAGGCTTTCATTGGTTCCCGGCAGATCGGGCAAGAAACTGCTGATTTCAAGAGCGTGAAGAGATCGCATGACGTCCACCATCATCTTGCGCATACGGTTCATCTCGTCGAACAGGGGAGGGACAAGCAACACGCGGCGGGCAGACGGGGCCGCTAAGGACAAACAAAGCTCTTTGCGGTCCGCAAATTCGTAGGAGACGAATGCGGGGATGAAGGTCACTCTGTGACTTTCATCTCGGCAAAGGCGATCAGATTGCCAAAGGTTTCAAACAGCTCGCCATCGACCTCATCATCCTCGATCATGATATCGAGACGGTCTTCCAGTTCGGTGAGCAATCCCGCCACCGCCATGCTGTCCAATTCTGGGAGAGCGCCAAAAAGCTCGGTTTCCGCCGTGAATTCCGCGACCTGTTCTTCGCTCAGGCCCAAAATATCCCGCATCACTGCTCGCACGGCGGCGTCCGGCGTCAACTCGACCTCATTCTGCATCAAAAAACCCCCGAATTCCGGATAACGGCGCTTCCCTAAAGCGAAGCGCGCTTTCCGGCAAGGCCCGAGACATGGTGGCGCAATATAGGGAGCCAGGACATGGGGTTGTTGGGCCAGTAGAATTCCAGCCGGTAGCGATCCCGGACATCTTCCATCCATTCCCGCTTATAGCCGTCATTGCCGGTACCGAAGTCAACCAGCTCCACATTGTCGATATCGATCACATGCTGGAACATGGCAACGGACAGCAAGGTTCCGGGAGAAGATTTCGTTGCATCCTCGATATGCGCCAGCTTGTGAATCAGCGCCTCGCCATTTTCGACGGTCCAGAATTGCGCGGCAACCGGTTCACCGTCAATATAGGCGAGACCAAGGCGCAGGCAGCCCGCGGCTGCTTCGTGCCGGGCCAGTTTTTTCAGAAAATCGGGATTGCCTTCTTCGGGTTTCCAGCTGCGCTCGTAAACGGAGACATAGTCGTTCCAGTCCTCATCGGAAAATTGCTGTTCAATCCTGACAGACACCAGGTTTTTCTTTGCCTTGCGTCGCACCGTGTTGCGCAACTGACCGGGGCGATCAGTCCAATATTGGTCGAAGGTCCGGCCTTTCACGTTGAGGATATGATTGTCATCCGCCTTCGATCGGAAAACGATCCAGCCCACTTGCTCAAACGCACGTTGGGTGAGGCTGGCAGCCGAATCTTCGTCAGGAACCGGCATAATTTCAATATGATGAGAGATAGATTTCAGTTCCTTTGCGAGTTTGGCGAGCAACGCCAATTTGGTCACCTCGCCATATTCACCCAGGAAAATCGGACGGAAGGTGAAATTATACCAATTGGCCAGCGCAGCGTGGCGCCCGAGGCCGGTTTTCATCAGGAACATCCAGGCTTCGGCGTCCCCTTCGCTGCTGTGGACGATCAAGGGCGACTTGTCCGGCAGGCATAGTTCGTGCAACTGTCTTAGCCATTCGATCCGGTCGAACAAGGACTTCTGGTCTGTCCGGCCCAGTTTTTCTCCGGCAATGGCTTGCACAGACTGAAAATTGCTATGATATTCGCTGGTCATGGCTAAGGTCGTATCTGTCACAAATCTGCTCTTTTTCCCATAGGTCAACGCAATTGAATATAGATCCCGAAAACGCCGCATTCCCGCTGGACCATCTGGCGACAGGCAAGGATCCGGATGCGGACGCTCTCGTGATGCGTTCGGAATGTCTTAGCTACAAGATGTTAAATCATCGTGTCGGCCTGCTGGCGGCATGGCTGCAGGGGCAGAGCGTTGTAAAAGGGGACCGGGTTGCAACCTGGCTGCCGAAGACTGAACTGGCTTGCATCATGCCGCTGGCCGCGGCTCGGGCCGGTCTGGTCCATGTGCCGGTCAATCCGTTGCTCAAACAGGCTCAGGTCGCTCATATTATAGCTGACAGCGGTACCAAGCTGTTGATCAGCAATACGGGGCGCCTGAAAGCTCTGCAACAGAGCGATATCAATCGCGATTGCACGCTGTTCGAGGACAAAATTGTTTCAGTTTCTCTGGCATCGATTGCGGCTCCAATGCCGCCCAGCGCGACCACGACTGACACCGATGATCTGGCTGCGATCCTCTATACCAGCGGTTCCACGGGTCGCCCCAAGGGGGTCATGCTCAGCCATGCCAATATGACGCTCGGCGCGCTCAGTGTCGCCGAATATCTGAAACTATCTGCCGATGATCGTACGATTTGCGTATTGCCGCTGAGCTTTGACTATGGCCAAAATCAATTGTTTTCGACCTGGGCAGCAGGGGGATGTGCGGTTCCGCTGGATTATCTGACTCCGCGTGACGTCATGAAGGCTTGCGCGCGTGAAAAGATCACGACTTTGGCCGCTGTGCCGCCGCTTTGGGTGCAACTGGTGGAGCATGAATGGCCGGAGGAAGCGGTCACCTCGATGCGGCGACTGACCAATAGCGGCGGTGCGCTGACTCCCAGCCTGGTCAAGCAGTTGCGGGCAATATTCGGTTCCGGAACTGATATCTATGCGATGTACGGTCTGACCGAGGCATTTCGATCGACCTATCTTGATCCCGCTCTGATCGATGATAATCCGACCAGCATGGGTACCGCCATCCCGTTTGCCGAAATTTTGGTGGTGGACAAAGCAGGGAATGTCGCCGGGCCAAATCAATCCGGCGAGCTGGTCCATTGCGGGCCGTTGGTGGCGCAAGGCTACTGGAACGATCCCGAGCGGACGGCGGAGCGGTTCAAAACCGCCCCTGAAGCGTCAAGCTATCGCGGGAAAGCGGTTTTCTCTGGCGATACGGTGAAGCGCGGCGGTGACGGACTGCTCTATTTCGTCAGCCGGGATGATGCGATGATCAAAAGCTCGGGCAACCGGATCAGCCCTACAGAGATTGAGGAAATCGCGGTCGAATCGGGGATTGTCGCGGAAGCGGTTGCCTTGGGCGTGCCGGATGAACGTCTGGGGCAAGCGATCCGGTTATTCGTCAGGCCGGTTGAACAGGAATCGGATTCTGCTGCTGTCTCGGAGCAGCTGGGAAAATATTTAAAGCAGAATTTACCGAATTTTATGCACCCCAGGGATATTGTCCTGCTTTCTGAATTACCCAAAAACCCCAATGGAAAACTGGACCGCAACGCATTGGCCAGCTTGGATGTCGAATGATTAAGACCAAACCCACAGGGCCGATCCCTCCCGGCTATCAAGCAATCGATGGTGAACTCGCCATCGGGGGACAGAAAGCCAGTGTGCTGGTTGCGGAAAACAGCTCCCCGCTGTTCGTCTATTCCCGGAACCGTCTCGATGTGCGCATGACACAATTGCGGGCCGCTATGCCCGATGGTCTTGATCTGCATTACGCGATGAAAGCAAATCCGTTTCAGCCGCTGCTCCATCATATGGTGAATCTGGCGGACGGTATCGATATTGCTTCCGGCGGGGAACTGCGGATGGCTCTGGATGCGGGCGCCGCTCCCGAAAAGATCAGTTTTGCCGGCCCGGGCAAACGGGACGAGGAACTCGAACAGGCCATTCAGGCCGGTGTCACGATTAATATCGAATCGCCGAGCGAATGCGATCGGGCACTGCGCATCGGGACAACGGCAGGCATAAAGCCACGACTTGCAATTCGGGTTAATCCGGATTTCGATCTCAAGGGGTCGGGTATGAAAATGGGCGGTGGAGCCAAGCCGTTCGGGATGGACATCGAGCTGGTCGCACCAACCGTAAAACGGCTATTGGACGCCGGGGCAGATTGGCGCGGTTTTCATATCTTTGCCGGTTCGCAAGCCCTCAGCGCGGATGCGATTATCGAGACGCAGGCCCAGACGCTCGACCTCGCAGCGCGTCTGGCGTCGAAAATTGGCCAATCACCGAACCATATCAATCTTGGTGGCGGTTTTGGTATTCCCTATTTTCCAGGCGATGAACCGGTCGACATCATCAAAGTCGGAAAAGCCTTGTCGAACCAGTTCAAGCAATTGCCAGACATCCTCGCTTCCACGCGATTTGCCATTGAACTCGGCCGCTATCTTGTTGGCGAAGCGGGCGTCTACCTGACCCGGATCGTCGATCGAAAGGAAAGCCAGGGCCAGATATTTCTGGTCACTGATGGCGGTTTGCATCACCAGCTCGCGGCAAGCGGCAATTTTGGCACAGTGGTGAGACGCAATTATCCCGCCGCCATAGCCAGCAGATTTGAGGAGGAGCCAATCGAAACGGTCTCGATCGTCGGCTGTCTCTGCACCCCGCTCGACCGATTGAGTGACAATGCGGCGATGCCCAAAGCGAGCGTTGGCGACATCGTCGCAATTTTCTGCGCCGGGGCTTACGGGGCAACAGCAAGTCCTGCAAATTTCCTTGGTCAGGGACCAGCCAAGGAGCTTTTAGTCGCATAGTTTCAACCTCTTCAGCTGCAGTCAAAACGCCAGAGCTGTTAATCTGAAATTCAGCTATTCCTAACGCTATATTCACTATTTTCTAGCATAGCCAACTCGTGACCTTGCGTGATCTGTCCGTTTTCCGTCGGAAATCGGTCGCCACCAGAGGCTTCTAACGAGGTGATTAAGATGCGTTCTGCTATGAAAAACAAACATTTGGCAAAGCTGATGGTCGGTGCCGGAATGGCGTCACTTGCCGTCGCGGGTTGTTCTGGCAACTCCAGTGGCCCGCAGCTACCGCCGGCCTCCTTTGTTTCCATGCAGGAAGGGCCGGGCGAAGAATATGTTATCGGTCCGTTGGACGAACTGACAATTTTCGTCTGGCGCAATCCCGAACTGGGCGCAAAGGTTCAGGTCCGGCCCGATGGGCGGATCACCACACCGCTGATTACCGACATGCCAGCCGTCGGCAAGACGCCCGCCATGCTGGCACAAGATCTGAAACTGCAACTGTCTCAATATATCAACGAGCCGCTGGTTTCGGTGATCGTCAACAATTTTTCCGGCACATTCTCACAGCAGATTCGTGTCGTTGGTGCCACCGAGAAACCGGCATCAATTCCGTACCGCGCCAACATGACGTTGCTTGATGCAATGATCGCAGTCGGCGGCCTGTCCGAATTTGCGTCCGGTAATCGCGCCCGGCTGATCCGCTTTAATCGGGGCACCGGCCAGCAGCAGGAATACGCGCTGCGCATCGACGATTTGCTGAAGAAGGGTGAGACCCGCGCCAATGTCATGCTGCGCCCCGGTGATGTGATCATCATTCCGGAAAGCATGTTTTGATCCTTTTTTGGTCCCATCTGACAGGAATTGAAAAGAACTCATGAACAGTCTTTATGACGAATTTCGAATAGCAGTGCACAGCGTCTGGAACCGGCGCTGGTTAGCATTGGCTGTCGCCTGGGGGCTCTGCCTGCTGGGCTGGCTGGTTGTTGCGCTGATTCCCAATAGCTACGAATCGAAAGCCCGAATCTCGGTAGAGATGCAGTCGATATTGTCCGACAAGGTCGGGGTGGACTCGCGCGAGCGCAAGAAGAACATGGAGCGCGTTCAGGAAACGCTGGCCTCCACGATCAACCTTGAAAAAGTGGTGCGTGGAACAGCGCTGAACCAGTCGGTCTCGAGCGACCGGGAACTGGCTGGCAAGGTCGAGATGCTGCGCAAGAGTATCCAGATAAAATCGGAAAAGGACAATCTGTTCGAGATTATCGCGACGTCCTCGGCGAGCAACCTTTCCGACGCAGAAAATGCGGTTTTGGCCCGGGATATTGTACAGAAAATGATCGACTTTTTTGTCGAGGAAAATCTGTCCGGTGACCGCGATGAAACGAGCCAGACAATCAAGTTTCTCGACGCGCAGCTGGCGCAGAGGGAAAAAGAGCTTCAGGAAGCCGAGCAGAAGCGTGTTCAGTTCGAGACAGAAAATCTAGGTTTATTGCCGGGAGTGGGCTCCATCAGTCAGCGCATGGAAGCCGCCCGTGCCGAACTGGCCCAGATTGATTCGCAGCTTAGCCAGGCATCGGCCTCGCTTGCCGCCTTGAACGGCCAGCTTTCCGGTACACCTTCGTCTATCGCTACACCGGGATTTGGTGGCGCTGGTGGTGGCGGTGCCCGTGCCCAATTAGCTCAGGCACAGGGCACATTGGCTTCGGCGCGCGCGCGCGGCTGGACCGACAGCCATCCTGATGTGGTGGCAATGAAAAACGAAATTGCGGCGCTTCGGGTACAAGCTTCTAAGGAACCGGCTGGTGGTGGTGGTTATCGAACACCAAATCCGGCTTATAGTTCGCTTCAAAGCATGCGTGCAGAACGCCAGGCGACGGTTGCTGCCTTACAGGCGAGGAAAAATGCACTGCAGGCCGATATGGCGCAGCTGGCGTCCAAACAGACGCTGGAGCCGGGGATTGCCGCAGAAATGTCGCGGATCAACCGCGACCATGAGGTTCTGAAGGAGCAATATAACAAGCTGCTCACTGATCGGGAGCAGATTAAATTCCGTGGTCAGGTGGAGACCGAAACCGACTCGGTAAAATTCCGTGTCATCGATCCGCCGTCCAGCCCGCGGTCCCCGGCCGCGCCAAATCGCCCGCTTCTGCTGGCCTTGGTCTTGTTTGCCGGCATCGGGGGTGGTGTGGGCACGGCTTTCGCGATGGGCCATTTGCAAACCAGCTATCCGACCGCAGCAAAACTGGAAAAAGCCAGCGGATTACCGGTTATCGGTTCTGTGTCGCAGGTTCTGACTAACGCGCAGCGTGCAGTCCGCAGTAAAAAATTGCGCATATTTTACGGCACAAGTGGTGCGCTCTTCGGTGTTTTTGGAATGCTGATGATCGTGGAATTTATCCAGCGCGGCATGGTGGTTTGAGGGAGCAATGATGAACAAATATAGTCCTCCCAAAAAATCAAGTTCGCTGCTCGAAAGGGCAGGAGAAATCTATGATTATATTCCGGTAATCCGGACGGGCGAACAGCATGGTGTTGCTTCGGAAGCTCTGCCACCTGAGACGCCCGGCCAGCAAATCACTCCAGCCCCACAAAGGCCGGTAGCGGCTTATGACGGCCCGCGGGTCATTGTAGATCGCGACAAGCTGAGGGAAGCCGGATTCATCGTTCCCGATGGGCCCGTCACCGGTATCTCGGAAGAATTCCGGATCATCAAGCGTCAATTGCTGCTGGTTGCGAAGGGCAGTCAGAAAACTGCGCCGGTTCGACATGGCGAGCGAATTTTGATTTGCTCCGCCCATCCCAACGAAGGCAAGACATTCTGTGCACTGAACCTGGCCCTTTCGATAGCGGCAGAGAAGGATAATGAGGTTCTGCTCGTCGATGCTGATTTTGCAAAACCAAGCATCCTGTCCAGTCTGGGTCTGGAAGGCAGTAAAGGCCTCATGGATGCGCTTGCCGATCCGAAATTGCCAGTCGAAAACTGCATCATTCATACGGATATTCCCGGCCTCGCAATCTTGCCGGCCGGTGATCAGACCAACGCCGACACAGAATATCTGGCGTCGTCGCGTACCGAGCAGGTGCTCAACCGTCTGACCCAGAATAATCCCAATCGCATCGTAATTTTTGATTCACCACCGGCATTGTCGGCTTCGCCGGCATCCGTTCTGGCGACGCATGTTGGCCAGGTTCTGATGGTGGTCAAAGCGGACGAAACGACCGAAACTGCCCTGCGCGACGCGCTGAGTTTGATGGGCGGTTGTGAACATATCCAACTCCTTCTGAACGGCACCAAATTTTCGCCGACGGGAAGACGTTTTGGATCTTATTATGGATATGGAGAGTAAGCCATGACCTCGTGTAGAACTATGAATTTCCTGAAATATGGAGTAGCTATTCTACCGTTGATAGGATTGGCTGCGCCCGCCGTTGAGGCGCGGGAACGCAACGCCGATGTGGCTCCCTATATTGAGGTCCAGCAAATATTGGTCGCTGATTTGAAAGACGGCAGCGATGTGCTGACTTATACATCGGTTGCCGCCGGTATCGACAGTTCGATCCAGACTCGCGGCGCTGAAGCTCAGCTGAATGTGCGTTACGAACGCCGTTTCTTTTATCAGGATAATCTTGGCGACGATGATGTCATCACAGGGCTCGCTCGCGGCCGGGTACAGATTGTACCCGATCTACTGTCATTGGAAGCCGGGGGTATCGCCACTCGCAGCCGGGTAGATTTACGCGGCCAGGCGCCCTCGAATACCGTCGGCAATATCGACAATGTGACGCAAGTCTATTCGGTTTACGCCGGTCCGAACCTGTCGACCCGAATTGGCGCGCTGGATGTGAATGCCAATTACAGGGTAGGCTACACCAAGGTCGAGAGCGAAGACACTGGTGCCTTGCCTCCGGGACAACTTCCGATTGATGTTTTCGATGATAGTATAAGCCACTCGGCCAGCGCAAGTGTCGGTATGCAGCCGGGCGACCTTCCTTTTGGCTGGTCCGTGGGTGCGGGTTGGGAACGCGAGGATGCTGGTCAACTGGATCAGCGCTATGAAGGTAAATATGTACGTGCCGATGTCACGGTGCCCGTCTCTTCGACGCTGGCACTAGTCGGCGGCGTTGGTTATGAAGACATCGAGATTTCTGAACGCGACGCTGTGCGCGATATCAATGGCGATCCGGTCATCGACAATGATGGTCGTCTGGTAACCGACGAAACATCCCCAAGATTGCTGTCATACGATCAGGACGGCATTATCTGGGATGCCGGTGTCCTGTGGCGACCAAGCCGTCGTACCTCGCTCGAAGCGCGGGTCGGTCAGCGTTATGGCAGTGAAACCTATTATGGCAGTTTTGGTTATCAGCCCAATCAGAACACAGCGCTGAATGTTTCGGTCTATGATACGGTTTCGGGATTCGGCAATTTGCTTAATGACAATCTGGCAAATCTAGGCACCAGTTTTTCCAGCACACGTAATCCTCTGAGCGGTGAACTGAACGGTTGTGCCTTCGGTCAATCGGGTGGCCTTTGTTTCAACGATGTGTTGCAGTCGGCGGCATCTTCCTCGTTCCGTGCGCGTGGCGTTAACGGGCAGTACACCTATAATCATCGCGGTTGGGAAGCCGGGCTTGGGGTAGGATATGCCCGCCGTCGCTTCTTTGCTTCGCAATTGGGCGCGGTCTCTGCCATCGATGGCCTGGTCGACGAAAACTATTATGCCAACCTCTCGATCGGTCGGGATATAGATATCTATTCCAGTTTCGATGCAAATATCTACGCCAATCTGCTGGATAGCGGATTTGCAGGTGCTCCAAATGTCTTGGGGCTCGGGGCCAATGCAGCTTATTATCGTCAGATTATACCAGGGCTACAGGGCACGGCGGCTGTCGGACTGGACAGCTTCCAGCAGGATGGTTTTGACAGCGAGATCACGGCATCCGCTCTGCTGGGACTCAGATATGATTTTTAAGAGCATCAACATAGCTGTTGATCGGAGAAACGCGCATGTATGAGACATTTTATGGATTAAACGGTCGGCCCTTTCAGCTGACACCGGATCCGCATTTTTATTTCGAGAGTCTGACTCATCGCAAGGCGCTGTCCTATCTTGGTTACGGTCTGGCTCAGGGTGAAGGATTTATCGTCATTACAGGCGATGTCGGTGCGGGCAAAACCACTTTGGTCAGCCATCTCATGGCGACGATCGACAAGGCGCGTCTGACCGCAGCCAATATTGTTACTACCAAGCTGGACAGTCAGGATATCGTGCGCGTCGCGGCCAATCATTTCGATATTGACACAGACCATATGGACAAGGCGCAGTTGCTGGGCGCGATTGAAGAATTTCTCCACGCCGAAGCACGGGCCGGTCGCCGGTGTCTGCTGATCGTGGATGAATCACAGAATCTGCCAGAGGGTGCGCTGGAAGAATTGCGGATGCTGTCAAATTTCCAGCTCGGCGGGCAAGCATTGCTGCAGATATTCCTGCTCGGCCAACCGGAATTTCGTGACATGCTGGAGAATTCAAACCGGCTCGAGCAATTGCGTCAGCGGGTCATCGCGCATCACCATCTCGATCCGATGAGCGCAGAAGAAATCGAGCCCTATATCACCCATCGTCTGTCCAAAAGCGGCTGGTCGGGGCGTCCCAAGATCACGTCGAATGTCTTCCGGTTGCTTTACGCGGAGACCGAAGGTGTTCCCCGCAAAATCAATACGTTAATGAGTCGAATATTGTTGATGGGTTCGATCGAACACGCCGAATTGATCGACCAGACAATGTTTGAACGCGTGCTTGCCGACCTGAATGGCGAAGACGTCGATATTGCCTCACCGCCAGAATCGTCAGCCGAGACAAAAAGTCCGCTCTGGGAAAAGCCCAAAAAAGCGCGCGACCTTGACGTCGATCAGCCGCCTGAAACGTCAGAATCATCGCACGAGGCACAGTATGAGCCGCCGTTCGAACCGATGTCGGCGTCCGAACATGAAGTTGTCAGTCTGCGGGTTCCGGAAGCCACGGAAGAATCGTTTCCAGAGCCAGCTCGAACTCAGAGCACAGCCGAAATCGGGGCCGCAGAATTCGCTGCACCTCCGGCAGCAACCGATGATGCGACCGCAGAGAAGTTCGAGATGGTCTCCAAGCGACTATCCCTGTTGGAAAAGCGTATGGATGGCCAGGAAGAAAATCTGCACCGCGTCTTGACGATGCTCGTGGAATGGGTCGAAAACGATGTCCGGAGCAAGGAAAGCTATGTCAATGCAGG
>RCMY010001439.1_pt1 | contig 22700 bp, 19 predicted proteins | sample 2041341 | NCBI WGS metagenome assembly RCMY01 (sample SAMN09708234, study PRJNA481090) | Marine sediment metagenome, whole genome shotgun sequencing project.
CACACCATGCTGGCCTGACGCTGATCGCCTTGAACAGCGGGCCTTGAACAGCGGGCCGGGAACAGCAGGCACCCGTAACAACAACCACCTAAAAAGGCAGGTCCAACTCCGGATCGACCGCCAACAAGCGCTCGCGGAACAGCGCCTGGATGCGTTCCAGTGCCTCCTGGGAATCGGCATCGAAGCGCATCACCAGCACCGGGGTGGTGTTGGACGCACGCACCAGCCCCCAACCGTCGGGCCAATCCACGCGCACGCCGTCGATGGTAGAGCGACGCGCGCCTTCAAACTTCGCACTGAGCTCGAAATGCTCGACGAAACTGTGCGGGTCGTCGTTGGGCGCAGCGACCTTGATCTCGGGCGTGGACACGCCGTTGGGCAGTGCCTGCAGGACTTCGATCGGCGGTTCCGACCGCGCGGCCAGGATCTCCAGTAATCGCGCAGCGGCGTAGATACCGTCGTCAAAGCCATACCAGCGCTCGGCAAAGAAGAAGTGCCCGCTCATCTCGCCGGCCAGCTCGGCCTCGGTCTCGTGCATCTTGGCCTTGATCAGCGAGTGCCCGGTCTTCCACATCAGCGGGCTGCCACCATGGCGCAGGATCTGGCCCGGCAGGCGGCCGGTGCATTTGACGTCGTAGACGATCACCGCGCCGGGATTGCGCTCCAGCACATCGGCGGCAAACAGCATCAGAAGGCGGTCGGCGTAGATGATTTCGCCGTCGCGCGTGACCACGCCCAGGCGATCGCCGTCGCCGTCAAAGGCAATGCCCAGGTCCGCGTCCAGCCGCACCACCATCTTGACCAGGTCGGACAGGTTTTCCGGCTCGCTGGGGTCGGGGTGGTGATTGGGGAAGTCGCCGTCGATCTCGCAGTACAGCGGCGTGACGTCCGCGCCGATTGCTTCGAGCACGCGCGGTCCTAGCTCGCCGGCGACGCCGTTGCCGGCATCGACGACCACCTTCAGCGGCTTGTCGATCTGCACGTCCGAGGCGATCCGCGACACGTAGTCGTCGCCAATGTCGCGCTGGCTGACCGTGCCCGGCATCCTCGCGGTATGCAGGCGATCCTCGGCGATGCGCGAATGCAGGTCGATGACCGCGTCGCCGGACAGCGTCTGCCCACCAACCACGATCTTGAAGCCATTGTATTCGGGCGGATTGTGGCTGCCGGTGACCGCGATGCCGCAACCGGTGCGCAGCAGGAAGCCACCGAAATACACCAATGGGGTCGGCGCCAGGCCGATGTCGATGACGTTGCAACCGGCCTTGCGCAAGCCCTCGGTCAGCCCGGCGACCAGGTCTGGGCCGGAGTGGCGTCCGTCGCGGCCAACCACGATCTCGTTGAGGCCCTGCTCGTGCATCAGCGAGCCGACGGCATGGCCGATCAGCTCGGCCACGCCGGCGTCCAGCGTCTTGCCGACCACGCCGCGGATGTCATAGGCGCGAAAAATGCTGCGATCGATCTGAACCGGCGGGGCCTTGTACGGATCGATCTTGATGCGCTCGGTGCCGTCCTTGTCGTCGTCCGGTGGCGCCATCTCCACGGCCTCGGCCAAGGTGGGCGCCGCCGCTTCGTCTTCTTCGTCATCGTGCGGAACACCAAAGCCCCGGCGCATCGCGATCGCAGCCAGCAGTGCGATTCCAAACATGACCAACGCCACCCCGAACACTGCAAACGGACCCAGCCCGAACGCAGCAGATGTCGTGTCAGGCATCGCCGCAGCGATGCGCATGTCGCTGTGAGGGATCTTCACCGCCAGGGTCTCGGCGCTGTCATTGAGCTTGGTATCGCCGCGCTCGAGCACGGTGAAGTCGCCCTGGCGCAATGCCAGGTACGAATGCCGATCCACGGTGGCCGAACTCAGCGCCCCGGTGGCCCGCGTCGATGGCAGTACCACGCTGGCAACACCGACCAACTCGCCATTGACGCGCGCGGGGGCATCCACCAGCAGCTTGGTGGCGCCACTATCGCGGACGATGCGCGCAACAGGTTGGTTTGCGGCCAGTGCTGCTTCGGCCACGGCAACGCGTCCGAATCCGGTCTTGGGCAGGCCGGCATAGGCGTCCGCCAGGCCCACGGACAGCACTTCGGCTGATTCGGCATGCGGCCAGTCCGATTTCAGTTCGATCCGGGCCAGGACTAGGTCGCCAGAGGCCAGCGCAGCCTGTACCCGGTCCGAGGCCAGGCGCTCGCTCATTCGGCCGGTTTCTGTCTGCAACGCACGCACGATCCCGTCCACCGCCAGCCCGCGAGCCTGCTGCAGGGCTTGGATTCGGGACGCATCGCGCAGTTGTTGCCAGCCGTTGAAGGCAAGCCACAGCGTCAGCAGGATGCAGACCACCGCAACCACCGGCAGCAGCGGTCGCAAGTGCGCGGTGGAAACCCGTAGTCGTGACTGGATATCTTGGTCGTCGCTCATCATCATCCCCTGCTTTGCGCAGCCATCATCAGCGCACACCGCTGTGGCCGAAGCCCCCTGTCCCACGCGTGCTCTGCTCGAAGTCATCCACGACTTGCAGCACAGCGCGCACGATCGGCAGCACCAGTAGCTGCGCGATCCTGTCCCCCGGGGCCATGGTGAACGCTTCGGCGCCACGATTCCAGACGCTGATCATCAGCGGCCCTTGGTAATCGGCATCGATCAGACCGGTGCCGTTGCCCAGCACGATGCCATGTTTGTGTCCCAGCCCCGAGCGCGGCAGCACCAGCGCGCACAAGGTCGGGTCGGCCAGGTGGATCGCCAGCCCGGACGGCACCAGCGCAGCATCGCCCGGATCCAGCCGCAACGGTGCGTCCAGCGCGGCGCGCAGGTCCAGCGCGGCGCTGGCGGGCGTGGCGTAGTCGGGCAAGGGCCATTCGCTGCCGAAACGCGGGTCGAGGATCTTGACTTCAAGCGTCTTGTGCATCAGGTGGAAGTCCCCGCCGGGTGTGCGTTTGCCAAGCGTGCTTTTGACTGGCGTGCTTTTGACGGGCGTGCCGCGGGCGGCAACCGCTCGACCACCAGCGCCATGAGTTCGTCGGCCAGTTGTGTCTTGGCCGCTGGCCCGAGCGTACGCACCAGGTCACGACCGTACACGGTCAGCGCATTGTCGTCGCTGCCAAAACCGCTGCCGGGTAGTCCGACGCGATTGGCCGCGATCAGGTCCAGGTGCTTGCCTTCCAGCTTGGCCAGCGCGTTGCGCTCGACGTCGTCGGTCTCGGCGGCAAAGCCCACGACCAGTCGCGGCCGTTGCCGGTGCGTGGCGACTTCAGCCAGCACATCGGCAGTACGCACCAGCTCCAGCGTCATCGCCAGGCCGCTATCGCGTTTCTTGAGCTTGCCCGGCGACACCATGCGCGGGGTCCAGTCCGCGACCGCAGCCGTGCCGATGTAAACGTCGGCGGGCAACGCGGCAAGGACTGCGTCATGCAATTGCGCAGCCGAGCGCACGTCGATGCGCTCGGCACCGTCGGGCGTGGGCAGCTGCACTGGCCCGGCGACCAGCACCACGCGGGCGCCGCTGCGGACGGCTGCGGCGGCAATGGCGAATCCCATCTTGCCGCTGCTGCGGTTGCCGATGTAACGGACCGGGTCGATGTCCTCGAAGGTCGGGCCGGCACTGACCACGACCCGGCACCCGGCAAGCGGTGCAGGTGCGGGACTCATGCAGGCCGTCCCAGTGTCGCCTGCTCCAGCGCGCCCTGCTCCAGCGTGGCCTGCTCCAAAGCGGTGACGATCGCGTTGGGTTCGCTCAGGCGGCCAGGCCCCGACTCACCTTCGGCCAAGGGACCGTCCTCGGGACCGATCACCTGCACGCCGCGTGCGCGCAGCGTCTCCATGTTGGCCTGCGTGGCCGGATGCAGCCACATGCGGTGGTTCATCGCCGGCGCAACCAGAATGGGCGCGGTGGTCGCCAGGCACAGGGTGCTGACCAGGTCGTCAGCCAGGCCGTGCGCCAGCTTGGCCAGCGTGTTGGCGGTCGCTGGCGCCAGCACCACGTGCTGTGCCCAGCGCGCCAGTTCGATGTGGCCCATTGCCGCTTCGGCGGTTTCATCCCACAGCGAGCCGCGCACTGGCTGCCCGGAGACGGCCTGGAATGTCTGTGCGCCAACAAAGCGCAGTGCGCTGGCAGTCATCGCTACCTGCACGAGCGCCCCGCCGTCGCGCAAGCGCCGCACCAGCTCCACCGCCTTGTACACGGCGATGCCGCCACTGACGCAAAGCAGGATCCGTCGCTCGGCCAGCGGGCGGGCGGCTGGGGGATGACCGGTCGGATCGGTCGTGGTGGTGCGCATGCTTTTGTTTGGCGTGATTTTGTTTGGCATGCTTTTGTTTGGCATGTTGTCATTGGAAGCGGTCATCTGAGCCCCGTCATCGGTAGGACATTACCTACATCCCATCGGTGCGCCAGCTTACCCGAACCCATGCCACTACCCGATCCCACCATGCCGTGACGCGGCGCACGCTGTCCGCATGCAAATTCGTGACTGGCCCGCCGCAGAACGTCCCCGCGAGAAGCTCGTCGCCCGTGGCGCGGCGGTATTGTCCGACGCCGAGCTGCTGGCGATCTTCCTGGGGTCTGGATTGCGTGGCCAGGATGCCGTCACCACCGCCCGCAACCTGCTCAACGCGCATGGCCCGTTGCGCGCCCTGCTCGAGCGCAGCCCGACGCAGCTGGCCGCCCTGCCCGGCCTGGGCCCAGCCCGCGCCTGCCAGCTGACGGCCGCACTGGAGTTGTGCGACCGCTACCTGGCTGCCGGACTCGAACGCGGCGAGGCACTGACCGACCCGGGTGCCGCCGGCCGCTATTTCGCGCAACGCCTGCGCGCACATCCCTATGAGGTGTTTGCCGCGTTGTTCCTGGACACCCGTCATCGCGCGCTGGCGTTCGAAGAGCTGTTTCGCGGCACCGTCGACGGCGCCGAGGTGCATCCACGCGAAGTCGTCCGCCGCGCCCTGACCCATAACGCCGCCGCGGTGATCGTCGGCCACAACCACCCCAGCGGCAACACCGAGCCCAGCGCTGCCGACCGCGCCGTCACCGCGCGCCTGAAACAGGCCCTGGCCCTGGTCGACATCCGCCTGCTCGACCATTTCGTGGTTGGCGATGGCACACCCGTGTCGCTGGCCGCACGCGGCTGGGTCTGATCCTGCTTCGTGCCGTTGCAGGAGCGCCCCATGCTGCTGAATGGCAGGGGCGCGATTGCCTGGATGCTTGATTGATGGCGCGCCGGATCGCGCCCATGCCTTTAAACAGCATGGGGCGCTCCTACAACAGCTCGCGTTTGGGCCGCGGCGCCCCTCGCGTACAATGTGATTCATTGAAATTCCTGCTGACCTTTCGTGAAAACCCAACTCCGCGCCCTGATTGAACAGGGTATCGACGCGCTGCGTGCCAATGGCACCGTAGCGGCCGATACGACCACTCCTGACTTCGTCGTCGAGCGCCCCAAGGATCGCAGCCACGGCGACTTCTCGACCAATGTCGCGATGCTGCTGGCAAAACCTGCCAGGTCCAACCCGCGTGCGATCGCGCAGGCGTTGATCGATGCACTGCCGGCCAACGACACCGGGGTCGATCCATATGTCGCCGCGGTCGAGATCGCCGGCCCAGGCTTCCTCAACTTCCGGTTGACGCCTGCTGCATGGCAGCGCCAATTGCGTGACATCCATGCGCTCGGGCCCGACTACGGCCGCAACGCGTCAGGTAAAGGCCACCGCGCTGGTGTCGAATACGTCTCGGCCAATCCCACCGGCCCGCTGCATGTCGGCCACGGCCGCGCTGCCGTCATCGGTGACTGCATCGCCCGCGTGCTCGCCGCCAACGGCTGGGACGTGGTTCGCGAGTACTACTACAACGATGCCGGCGTACAGATCGACAACCTCGCCCGCTCGGTGCAGGCGCGCGCCCAAGGCAAGGCGCCCGATGACGCCGGCTGGCCCGAAGGCGGCTATCGCGGCGACTACATCAAGGATGTAGCCGATGCCTACCTGCGCGGCGACACGGTGGCCTTCGAGGACCACAGCGTCACCGCCGCAAAGGACCCCGACGACCTCGACGCAGTCAGTCGTTTTGCCGTCGCCTACCTGCGCCACGAGCAAAGCCAGGACCTGGCCGCGTACGGCATCGATTTCGACGTCTATTTCCTCGAGTCGTCGCTGTACGCCAACGACGCCGTCGAGGCGACCGTGCGCGAACTCGTCGACCAAGGCCACACTTACGAGGAAGGCGGCGCGCTGTGGCTACGCAGTACCGACTTCGGTGACGACAAGGACCGCGTCATGCGCAAGTCCGACGGCACCTACACGTACTTCGTGCCCGACGTCGCCTACCACCGCAGCAAATGGCAGCGCGGCTACCAGCGCGCAATCACCGAGCTGGGCGCCGACCACCACGGCTCGCTGATGCGGGTGAAGGCCGGATTGCAGGCGTTGGATGCCGGCATCCCCGCAGGCTATCCCGAATACGTCCTGCACCAGATGGTCACCGTGATGCGCGGCGGCGAGGAAGTGAAACTATCCAAGCGCGCCGGCAGCTACCTGACCCTGCGCGACCTGGTCGACGAGGCCGGACGCGACGCAACGCGCTGGTTCCTGCTGGCGCGCAAGCCCGACTCGCAGCTGACCTTCGACATCGACCTGGCGCGCAGCCAGTCGCTGGATAACCCCGTCTATTACGTGCAGCTCTCGCATGCGCGCATCTGCGGGCTGTTCCGGCAACTCGAAGAGCGCGGACTGACGTTCGACCTCAAAAATGGATTGGCGCAAGCGCACGACCTGGACGATGATTCCGTCGCCAGCCGCGCCACCCGCAACCTGTTTACCGATCTGGCGCGCTACCCAGACGTGGTCGCGGCAGCCGGAGAACACCTCGAACCACACCTGTTGACCGTGTACTTGCACGACCTGGCGCAGGCATTCCAGTCGTATTACAACGACCACCAGTTCCTGGTCGACGACGGCGACGTGCGTGATGCACGGCTGGCATTGGCGCAGGCGACGAAACAAGTATTGGCAAATGGGCTCGAATTGATTGGCGTCTCGGCGCCGGAGGCGATGTAGTGGCGACGAAGCGTGGCAAATCCCAGGCAAGACGCAACCAGCGCAACACCGCTGGCCTGCCCGGCTGGGCGTGGATGATCCTGGGCGTCGTGCTGACGATTGTCGTCGTCCTGGCCGCGCCGAAGTTCCTCAAGTCCGAAGGCAGCGACGGATTCTTCCGGCCCAAGCCCAACCCCGACGCGCAACCAGCGGCGGCCAGCGATAGCGACGACGACACGATCGTCCCCGAAGACGCCAGCGGCAAGCCGCAGGAGGACAAGTCTGGTACGGACAAGCCCAAGCCAACCCAATACGACTTCTACACCATGCTACCGGCCGACGAAGTAGTGATGAGCGATGCCGAACTGGCCGCCACCGCGCGCGAAGAAGCTACACGCAAAGCCAAGGCAACTGCCGATGCAGACACGGGTACCGATGACACCACCGCCAGCAACCCCGACGCAGCCCAACTGGCCACGACAACGACACCGCCGGCCGCCGCACCGACCAGCACCGGCAACGACACGCCCTACATCCTGCAGGCCGGCGCGTTTGGTGCCTCCGGCGACGCCGAAGCGGTCAAGGCGCGCATCGCCCTGCTCGGCCTGAGTGCACGCGTCGAATCGGCACAGGTCAACGACAAGACCGTCTATCGCGTGCGCATGGGGCCGTACGGCACCGCATCCGAACTCGCCGAAGCCAAGCACAAGCTTGCCAATGGCGGCCTACCGGCGCTGGCGATCAAAGCCAAGTAAAAGTCGGATATGTAAAAGCCGGACAAATAAATGCCTGCCAAGTCACCGTCTGGGTGCGGGTCATGTTGCAGGTAGTGATGCATCGCGGCGAGTGAGACGTCCCGTCATGACAATGGCGCCCAGGAGGAATCCCCATGACGATCGAACCCGGCCTCATCAAACCCGTTGTCGATGCACTGCTTGAGCTGATCGGGCAGAGCGAAAACCTGCGCTTAAAACGCAACGGCAGCGCCGCCCTGCGCGAGGCGATCCGCGAACTGCTGCAGGCCGACCCCAACGAGAATCGTGCCGAGGCCCGCATCGCAATCGCCAAGGCCGCGGGCATTATTTCCGAGGACGTGGTGCTGGCCGAGGACATGCTCAAGAAAGCCCGCGCCAGCAAGTCGCGCACTGCCGGCAAATCGAGCAGCGGCCGCAAACGCCAGCAAATGGACAAACCCGCCGCGAAAGCCACGGCAAAACCCGGACTCAAACCCACCAAGACAGCACCTGCGCCACGCAAGTCACGACAACGCAAGAAGCCGATCAAAAAATCACCATAACCTTCATCCGGACCGGCATGACATCGGTAGCCACGGTGTCCATGAGCCGCTCACACGCGCCAGTCAAACGCTACGTCTTGGCGTGATGTCCGTCACGGCCCGCGTATTCGGCCGGACTGATCTGCCCTCTGCGACGGATATCGATGCCTGCGTAATTTGTCATTCCCGTGATCACACCTCCTGTGGGATCATCACGATCCTCAATCCTTCCATTACGCCGTCCAACGGTGATTCGCGCATGCCCTACACGCTGTCCATTGATACGGATAACCAAGTGCTCGAGGTCCGCTATAGCGGGGTCGTTGGGATGGCACAGCGTATTGATGCCTGGCGCGAATCCAAGCCACTCCTGCGCGACAGCGGCATCCGTCGCTTGATGATCGACCTGCTGCAAGCCGTGCCTGCACAGGAGCCTTTGAACGCGCATAGCGAGTTCGTCGCCATCATCCTGCACGAACCCTTGCTACTCGCCTCACGGACTGCCTTTGTCGCTCCCCCGGCACATCCGATCAACCATCTGGTCGAGGTGTTGACCGATGCCCACCATTACCCGTTTTCGCGCTTCGCCGACCGGGAGTCAGCGCTAGCCTGGTTGCTTGGCAGCGACCCGCCGAATGGATTGGGCACCCCCCTGCCGTTCCGAGACCGCCCCACGGGTTAGGCGGCAGCCAGCACCCGGACGCATTAAAATCAGGCCATGGACAAAACGACCCTGATCACCGGCGCAACCTCCGGCTTCGGCCGCGCCGCCGTCGAACGCTTCGTCGCCGCCGGCTGGCGCGTCATCGCTTGCGGCCGCCGCGTCGACCGGCTGCAAGCATTGGCCGAAAGCTGCCCACCGGGGCGCGTGCATTGCGCGGTCTTCGACATCCGTGACGACACCGCAATGGGGGCTGCACTCGACGCGTTGCCACCGGCCTTCCGCGACATCGACTTGCTGGTCAACAACGCCGGTCTCGCACAAGGCACGCGGCCGGCGCAGGACGCCGACCTTGACGATTGGCGCACGATGATCGACACCAACATCACTGCGCTGGTGACACTGACCCGCGCGCTGTTGCCAGCGCTGATACAGCGTCGTGGCGCCATCATCAACATCAGCTCCACCGCCGCCAATTACCCCTACACCGGCGGCAACGTCTACGGCGGCAGCAAGGCCTTCGTCAGCCAGTTCTCGCTGGGCCTGCGCGCCGACCTGCACGGAACCGGCGTGCGCGTGACCACCCTGGAACCGGGCATGGCCGAAACCGAGTTCACGCTGGTACGCACGCACGGCGACCAGACGGCTTCCGACAAGTTGTACAAAGGTGCCGACCCGATGACGGCCGACGACATCGCCGACACGATCCTATGGATCGCGTCGCTACCGGCGCACCTCAACGTCAACCGGCTGGAGATCATGCCGACCAGCCAGTCGTTTGCGGGGTTCCAGATTGCTCGGGAATCGTGATCCCGATTGGTAGCCACTCGTGCCTTCACTGTCATCCTGAGCGCAGCGAAGGATCTGTTTTCGCTTCTGGGATTTCCTTGAAGCAGATCCTTCGCTGCGCTCAGGATGACAGTACGCGGTAGACCGGCTTCCTTAACCCAGCAGTTCGTCGCTGAGATAGGTGTAGGCAGTCAGTCCCGCCTCCAGTGCATCTCCCAGCCGCTTGGACTCATCTGCGGGCAATCCGGCCGCAGCGACCTTGTCGCGATACGCCGCCCGCAATGTCTCCAGCGAGTAACCGACATAATCCAGCATCACGTCATTGGTATCGCCACGCCGCTGCTGGGTCATTGCATAGCCGTCGTCGGTCAGATGCACTTCGACCGCATCGGTATCGCCAAACAGGTTGTGGATGTCGCCCAGGATCTCCTGGTAGGCGCCGATCAGGAAAAACGCCAGCCGGTACTGGCCATCACCTGGTGCGATGGCGTGTAGCGGCAGCGAACTGTCCAGGCCCTCGTTTTCGACATACGTGTCGATCTTGCCGTCCGAGTCGCAGGTCAGGTCGGCGATGATGCCGCGGCGCGTGGGTTCTTCGTTGAGACGTTCGATCGGCGCGATCGGGAACACCTGGTCGATGGCCCAGACGTCGGGCATCGATTCGAACACGCTGAAGTTGACGAAATACTTGTCGACCAGGCGCTCGTTGAGCTCGTCGAGCAGCGGACGGTGGCTTTTTTCGGTCATGTCCAGGCGTGCGCGCACCGCATGCGCGATCGCATAGAACAGGTCGTCGATGCGCGCACGTTGTGCCAGGTCCAGCTGGCCCAGCGCGTACAACGACAAGCCTTCGCTGTGGTGGTGCTGTGCTTCCTGGAACAGCTCGATCGCCGGACGTGTGTCGAGCTCGTCGTGCACTTCGCGCAGGTGGCGGATCACTACCGGCTCGTCGTCGGCGACAGGCGGCACGCGACCTTCCGGTGCCTCTTCGACCTCGGACACGTTGGCGACCAGCAACGCATGGTGCGCGGTCATCGCGCGGCCGCATTCGGTGACGATGCGCGGCTGTGGCAGTTCGTTCGCTTCGCAGGCCTCGGCCAGCGGCTGCACGATGTTGGCCGCGTATTGCCCGACGCCGTAATTGATCGAACACTCGCTGCGCGAGCGCGTGCCTTCGTAATCAATGCCCAGGCCGCCACCGACGTCCATGTAACGGACCTTCGCACCCAGCTTTGACAACTCGACGAAGTACCGCGTCGCCTCGCGCATGCCGTTTGCGATGTCGCGCACGTTGGAGATCTGCGAGCCCATGTGGAAGTGAAGCAGCTCCAGCGCATCAGCCATGCCGGCGGCGCGCAGCTGTTTCCACAAATCCAGCAGCTGTCGTGGCGACAGCCCGAACTTGGCCTTGTCACCGCCACTGTTCTGCCACTTGCCGGCGCCCAGCGATGCCAGCCGCATGCGCACACCCAGCCCGGGCTGCACGCCCAGCGCCTTGGCCTCGGCCAGCACCATGGCCAGCTCGGAGGGTTTCTCGATCACGATGAAGGTCTCCAACCCGAGCTTGCGGCCGATCAGCGCCAGGCGGATATATTCGCGATCCTTGTAGCCGTTGCAGACGATCAGCCCACCCGGACGCGACAACGCCAACACGGCCATCAGTTCGGGCTTGCTGCCAGCTTCCAGGCCAAAGGCGGTATTAGCCGGTGTCGCCTTGGCATCGCTGCCGTGTGCCACCAGCGCACCGGTCACGCCGGCGTGCTGGTTGACCTTGATCGGATAAACCGCCGTATATCCGCCGGTATAGTTCCAGTCGGACTGCGCCTGCGCGAAGGCGTTCTGCAAGCGGCGCAGGCGGTCTCCGAGGATGTCCGGGAAGCGCACCAGCAACGGCAGCTTGGCGCCCTTGGCGCGGGCGGCATCAACGATTTCGGGAAGCGCGATGGCTTGTCCGCCGCTGCCACGCGGACGCACGACGATACGACCGGCGTCGTCGACATCGAAATAGCCTTCCGACCAGTGCGGGATCGAATAGGCCTTGCGGGCTTGATCGGGCGACCAGGTGGTCATGGGCAACGTCCAGTGGGCACAGGCGCGCATTCTAACGCCCGGTGTCATGTGGCCGTGTGCGGGCGTTCGCTACAATCCGCGCCTCGAGCCATCCCAGTGCAGCGACTGGAAGTCTCCAACACTGTCATCCTGAGCGCCGCGAAGGATCTGATGTTGCTTTTGCCAACTACCGGGCAAGCAGCTCCTTCGCTGCGCTCAGCATGACAGTGTGTTTTTCGTGACAATGTTTCCTTCACGGCAATGCCCTCTTCGAATCAGGCCCCTGCAATGACCGACACCACCTGGCAATACGAAAACTTCGAGCCCTCCGGCTCCGCGATTGGCTTTCGCATCGTGCGCAAGCTCGACGAGGTGCAGTCGCCGTTCCAGAAGATCGAGATCTTCCAGACCACCGACTGGGGCAACCTGATGCTGATCGACGGCGCGGTGATGCTGACCACGCGCGACAACTTCCTCTACCACGAAATGATGTCGCATCCGGCGCTGTTCACGCACCCGGACCCGCGGCAGGTCGTGATCATCGGCGGCGGTGACTGCGGCACGTTGCGTGAAGTGCTCAAGCACCCAGGCGTGCGCAAGGCCGTGCAATGCGATATCGACGAGCAGGTCACGCGCATGTCGGAGAAACACTTCCCCGAGCTGTGCGACAGCAACGCCGACCCGCGCGCCGAACTGCTGTTCGACGACGGCATCGCCTACATGGCGAGCGCAGTACCCGGCAGCCTGGACATCATCATCGTCGACTCCACCGATCCAGTCGGTCCAGCCAAGGGTCTGTTCAACAAGGCCTTCTACGAAAGCTGCTTCCGTGCTTTGAAGGACGATGGCATCCTGGTGCAGCAGTCCGAGTCGCCACTGGTGCTATTGGAGCTGATCCAGGAAATGCGTGGCGAGATGCGCAAGGCCGGGTTCACTGCTTTCCAGACGTTGCCGTTTCCGCAGCCGTGCTATCCGACGGGCTGGTGGAGCTGCACGCTGGCGAGGAAGTCCGGCGGGTTCGATTTCCGCGAAGGCGATGCGCGCGACAAGGATTTCGAGTCGAAGTATTACAGTGCGGATATCCACAAGGGCGCATCCACGTTGCCGCCGTTTATTGCCGAAGCATTGGACGCGTAGGAAACGCTGCCAATTATATTTCCGGGCTTGGCAGCAGCATCCGCCTTCTCGTCGTTGTCCGCAGGAGCGACTTAAGTCGCGATCACGCTGCCGGGTAAAGCGATCGCGACTTACGTCGCTCCTACAGTGCCTCCAAGGTTGGCCGGAGCAAGAGCTCGCGGCGACCCCACCTCTACGATCAACCAGCGCTCAACCCATTCTGCGTAACCGGTACGCCGCTCTGCTCGGTCGCCTGCTCAGCGTCAATCACACATGATCCCGACGCAGGTCATGGTGTTGAAGTCGTAGAGGAACGAGTGGCCCATGGATCGCAACCGCCCAGCGCAGTCGCCAGCAACATGCAGGCTGCAATTGCGATCCAGGGCTCCACCTGCATCGTCTTGCTTGCATCGTCCCTGCTGCTTTCATCCTTGGGCTCTGCGCCCCTTACAGCGCATCGCCGTCCAGCTCGCCGGTGCGGATCCGTACCACCCGGTCCAGGTCGTACACGAAGATCTTGCCATCACCGATCTTGCCGGTGCCGGCCGCTTGCATGATCGCCTCGGCGACAAGGTCGGCCTGGTCGTCGGTGACGGCAACCTCGAGCTTGATCTTGGGCAGGAAGTCGACCACGTACTCGGCGCCGCGGTAAAGCTCGGTGTGGCCTTTCTGGCGACCGAAGCCCTTGACCTCGGTGGCGGTGATGCCGGTGACGCCGGCCTCGGCCAACGCCTCGCGGACGTCGTCGAGCTTGAAGGGCTTGATGATCGCCATGACCATTTTCATTGCAGGTCCACCCTTGCGCGGTTGCTTGTCCGGGACAGCAGCATAACGCCGTGCACGATGGTGACGCAGGCCGTCCTTCCAGGGCGGCTCCAATTGCGGCTGTGCATGGATCCACGGACACGTGATTTGCAACCACCCTGCCGTGACCGCGACACATCCCTGTCAAGCCGGATGCATGTGAAGCACTTGGCGCAGTTGAAAGTCCGCAGCTGAAAATCCATGGGTCCCAGCCTGCGTGGGTATGACGGGCAAAAGATCGTGACTTGCGGACTTTTCCTACACATCGACACGGCGTGTGCCGATCCAACGCCAACGCGAAGTACACCAAGCTGGCATCGCACCCCAAGGAGACGCACAATGCACGCCATCATGCCCATCGACCTGCGCCATATCGACGATCTCGCACGCCGCCTCAGCGGCCTGGTACCACCGGGCATGCGCGGTAGTGGCGGGGAAGCCTTGCGCGACGAGTTGCAGCAGAATTTCAAATCGGTACTGCAAACCGGACTGGGCAAGCTCGACCTGGTCACGCGCGAGGAGTTCGAGGTGCAACGCGCGGTGTTGCTGCGCACGCGCGAACAACTCGATGCGTTGAAAGACACGGTCGCGGCGCTGGAAGCGCAGCTGGCCGACGCGCCCCCACCACCGACCCAACGCTGAGCCCGCCGCGATGGGACTTGCGCTCGTGCACAGCCGTGCACGCGTCGGGGTGCATGCGCCTGCGGTGCGGGTCGAGGTGCACCTGGCTGGCGGACTGCCCACGATGTCGATCGTCGGCCTGCCTGAAGCCGCGGTGCGCGAGGCCAAGGACCGGGTGCGTGCCGCGATCCAGTGTGGGCAGTTCGAGTTCCCCACGCGCCGCATCACCGTCAACCTTGCGCCGGCTGACCTGCCCAAGCACGGCGGCCGTTTCGACCTGGCGATCGCGCTGGGCATCCTCGCCGCCAGCGGGCAGGTGCCGATGGAGGCGCTGCATGATTGCGAATTTCTCGGCGAGCTCGGCCTGACCGGGCAGTTGCGCGCAGTCGACGGCGTGCTGCCTGCGGCGCTGGCGGCCGCGAAAGCCGGACGCCGATTGATCGTGCCCGAAGGCAACGGCGCCGAAGCCGCGCTGGCCAGCCAGGTCGATGCCACCACCGCGCGCACGCTGCTGGAAGTCTGCGCCGCACTCGACGGGCGCAAGGCCTTGCCGGCTGCCGTCGCGCTGCCGACGCAACGCGAACCCGGTCCCGACATGGCGGATGTGCGTGGACAGGCCCAAGCTCGGCGCGCGCTTGAGGTGGCTGCCGCCGGAGGGCACCACCTGTTGCTGGTCGGGCCACCGGGTTGCGGCAAAACATTGCTGGCTTCGCGCCTGCCGGGGCTGCTCCCCGAGGCCAGTGAATCCGAAGCGCTGGAAAGCGCAGCGATCGCTTCCGTCAGCGGGCGTGGTCTCGACCCGGCATGCTGGCGCAAGCGTCCGTATCGCAGTCCGCATCACACTGCCAGCGCGGTCGCACTGGTCGGCGGTGGCGCCGAACCGCGACCGGGTGAAATTTCGCTGGCACACAACGGCGTGCTGTTCCTCGACGAACTCCCAGAATGGGACCGGCGTGCGTTGGAAGTGCTGCGCGAACCGCTGGAATCGGGCGTCGTCACCATTTCCCGCGCGGCGCGGCAAAGCGAATTCCCCGCGCGCTTCCAGCTGGCTGCGGCGATGAACCCCTGCCCTTGTGGCTGGGCCGGCGACCCGTCTTCGCGTTGCCGCTGCAGCAGCGAAGCCATCGCCCGTTATCGCGCGCGTATTTCAGGCCCATTGCTGGATCGCATCGACCTGCATATCGACGTGCCGCGGGTACCGTCGGCATTGCTGCGCCCGGACGCCCCGGCCGGCGAATGCAGCGCGGTTGTACGTACGCGCGTCGAAGCCGCGCGCGCGCGGCAATATGCGCGCGCCGGAAAACCCAATGCGCAGCTGAGCCAGTCCGAGACCATGGCCGCCTGTCGGTTGGCGCCGTCGGACCAGGCCTTGCTCGAACGCGCCATCGACGCCCTGCAACTGTCGGCGCGCACCATGCATCGCATCCTGCGGGTCGCGCGTACGATTGCCGACCTGGCTGGTGAAAGCGATATCGGTAGTGCGCACCTGGCGGAAGCGTTGGGGTATCGGCGCATTGATCGGGGGTTGCGACCACAGGCGGCATGACCTGCTGCTCCCCTTGCGTGGTTGGGACGGGTCGAGGTGCGAAGCGCTGGGCTGCTTCGAAACAACCTGTGCTTCGGTACAAGAGCACCCCTCCCCAGTCCTCCCCTGTTTCGCAGGGCAGGGAGCAACAGCGCACACCTGAACGCCGGGCCTGTTCCAGCAGTCGGGCCGTACTCCTGCCACAAACTGTCATCCTGAGCGTAGCGAAGGATGACAGCTGGGTCATGGCAGGACTGGATAGCCCCGTGTCATCAATCCCGACCACCGCGCACGCTAGACTGGCCCGACACCCCAACGGATCCCGCACCTGGAAAGCCTGCACTCCATCGACTTGCGCCTGCTCGGGTTCGCCCTGCTGATCCTGACTGGCATCGCTTCGTCGCTGCTGGCACGCCGGTTCGGTGCGCCGTTGTTGCTGGTATTCCTGATGCTGGGCGTGCTGCTTGGGGTCGATGGCCCCGGCGGCATCCGTTACGCCGATACCCAGTTCACTTACCTGATTGGTTCGCTGGCGCTGGCGATCATCCTGTTCGACGGTGGCTTGCGCACGCACGCCTCGCAAGTGCGCGGCAGCGTGGCGCCGGCGGTACTGCTGGCCAGCGTCGGGGTACTCATCACGGCCGGACTGACCGGCGTGGCGGCATGGAAACTGCTCGAGCTCGAACCGCTGCAGGCCTTGCTACTGGGCACCATCGTCGCCTCCACCGATGCCGCGGCGGTGTTTTTCCTGCTACGTACCGGCGGCCTTCACCTGGAGCGCCGGACCGGCGCGACGCTGGAAATCGAATCCGGAAGCAACGACCCCTTCGCCGTGTTCCTGACCATCGCACTGACGATGTGGCTGGCCGGCATGCAAGAAGGCGGCGTGACCTCGATCATCCTGCGCCTGCTCTGGACCACGGGCGCAGGGCTGGTACTGGGTTACCTGGGTGGACGCTTGCTGGTGTGGGCGCTCAACAAATTCGACCTGCCCGCCGGCCTGCACCCCTGGCTTGGCCTGGGCGGCGCGATAGCGCTGTTCACCATCACCAACCTGGTCTACGGCAGCGGCTACCTGGCCGTGTACCTGGCCGGTATCGTGGTCGCCAACCGCCCAGTGCGTGCGCGCGAACAATTGTTGTCGGTGCAGGATGCGGCGACCTGGTTCATGCAGCTGATCATGTTCCTGCTGCTGGGCCTGCTGGCTTCGCCCAAGGCCCTGCTGCCGATCCTGTGGCCGGCACTGGGCGTGGCGGCGTTCCTGATCCTGGTGGCGCGACCGACGGCGGTGCTGCTGTGCCTGCTGCCGTTCCGCTATCGCATGGCCGAGATTGGATTCATTTCCTGGACCGGCCTGCGCGGTGCGCTGGGCATCTTCCTGGCCTCGATCCCGCTGTTGATGGGGCTGTCCAACGCCTGGCTGTACTTCAACGTCGCCTTTGTCGTGGTGCTGGTGTCGCTGGTGGTGCAGGGCTGGAGTATTGGTTTCGCGGCCTACCGCTTTGGCGTCGCGGTGCCGCGCCCCGATCCCAATACGCGCCGCATCCACCTGGACCTGCCCGGCCAGCTGGAATATTCGATGGTCGGCTATCGCGTCACCTCCGGCAGCGCGGCGTTGCGCGGCGCCGACCTGCCTGGGCGCGTGCGCCTGGCCATGGTGGTGCGCAAGGGCGAAGTCCTGCTGCCCGAAGATACCAGTCAGCTCGCCGCGGAGGACTACGCGTACTTCGTCGCCCCGGGCGAAACCACCCCGCGCCTGGACTGGCTGTTTGCCGAAGGCCGCGATGCACGCGATGCCGAGCACGATCTGTTCGGCAGCTTCACGCTGCCCGGCGACGTGCCGTTGGGCGAGCTGGCGAGTTTCTACGGACTGACGATCCCAGCCCGGTTCAACAAGGCCACGGCAGCGCAATTGTTCGACCAGCGCTTCGACACGCAACCGCAAGTGGGCGACAGGCTCGCGTTGGGTCGTGCCGTGCTGGTGGTCCGCAGCTTGAACGACGACAGGGTGACCAAGGTCGGCCTGAAGTTCACCGGTGTGGGCGAGCGACTGATTAGCGGATAACGCCGATCGAGGCAACGCTCAGTGTAGGAGCGGCTTCAGCCGCGAGTCCTTGATCCTGCCTTGGCTTTTTGTAGGAGCGACGTAAGTCGCGATCAGGCGTCCCGGAAATCAATCGCGACTTACGTCGCTCCTACAAAAGTCCGAAGCCGGATCAAGGACTCGCGGCTGAAGCCGCTCCTACAACGACCATGCATCGATCGGGTTTCAACCCATGCCCCCAGGCAACATCGGGCCGCCCAGCCACAACCAGCGCGCCATCCATGCGCTGACGAAGGCGATCAGCAACGTCAACGGCAAACCGATCCGCAGGAAATCCGAAAAACGGTATTGCCCTGGTCCCAGGATCAATAAATTCCCGTGATGCCCGATCGGGGTCAGGAACGCGACCACCGCACCCAGCGCCGTGCAGACCACGAACGGCGTCGGCGGCAACCCCAACGAGGCCGCCAGTGAAATCGCGATCGGCCCCAGCAACACCGTGGTCGCCGAGTCCGACAGCACCTGCGTCAGCAGTGCGGCGGCCGAGAACAACATCAACAGCACCCACAACGACGGCCAGGTCGCGACCACCTGCAGCAACCCGCGCGCCAACAGGTCGGCGGTACCAGTCTGCTGCATCGCGATACCCAGCGGGATCACGCCGGCGATCATCACGAAAATGCGGACATCGATGCTGCGGTAAGCCTGTTTGATGTCGATGCAGCCCGTAGCCACCATCGCCACCGCACCCATCAGGAACGCCAGGGGCGCTGGCAACCACTCCAGCACTGCGGCCAGGATGCTCACGCCCAGGATCACCAGTGCCAATGGCGCGCGGATCCTGCGTCGGGTTTCTCCGGCAAATGGCACCAGCATCAGGAAGCCATGGTGTGCGGCCAGCTCATTGAAGCGCGCGGCGCGGCCCCACAGCACCAGCAAGTCACCCTCGCGCAGGCGCGCATCGGATAGGCGCTCGGCCACATCGCCGTCGCGTCGCCATAGGCCGACGATCGCCGCATTGAACTGGTGCGAGAAACCCAGCTCACGGATGCTGCGTCCGATGAATTCCGATGCCGGCGCAACCACCGCCTGCACCAGCTGGCTCTCGCCGTCGTCAGTGGCGCTGTCGCGATGGCGCGCAATCGCATTGAGGTCCAGCCCGGGATCGTCGTGCAAGGACATCAACTCGTCCGATGCGGCCTCCACCAGCAACAGGTCGCCGGTCAACAAGGGACTCGCCGGCCCCAGGTCGTCGCGCCGCTTGCCGTCGCGCAACCAGCCCAACAGGCGGAACTTGTCTCCCAGCGCACGCTGCAGCTCGGCCATCGGCCGCGTGGCCCAGCGCGATCCTTCCACCACCAGCAGCTCGGTGCGATAACGGTCCAGGCGCAGGTAGCTGTCATCGTCGTGCGTCCCGGTGCGACGCGGGATCAGCCAGCGCGCCAGCTGCATGTACACGATGCCGACCACGACCAGTGCAATGCCGATCGGGGTGATCGAGAAGATCCCGAGACCAGCGCTGCCGGTCCGCATCAGCATGTCGTCGGCAAGCAGGAACGCAGGCGCACTGATCAGGGTCAGCGTAGTGCCCAGCGACGCGGCCAGCGACATCGGCATCAACAGCCGCGAAGCCGGCAACCCACGCGTGCGTGCATGCCGCAACAGGATGGGCAACATCATCGCGGTCACCATCACGTGATGCGTGAATGCCGACAACGCCGCCACCGCCGGCATCACCACCGCCACAGTGCGCGCCTCGCCGTGGCCGGCGGCGCGCCCGATCCACAGGCCCAGGCGCTCGGTAATGCCGGTCGCACCCAGCCCGCCGGAGATCACGAACACCGCCGCCACGATGATCGCCGGCTCGCTGGAAAACCCCGACAACGCCTGGCGCGTGTCCAATACACCGGTCACCACCAGCGCCAACAGCACCAGCATGGCCGAGACATCGATGCGCAGGCGCTCGCTGACGAACAGATAAAGTCCGCCTCCCAGGATCAGCAGGAAGAGAATTTGCTGGAATGCCATCAGGTTGCCGTCGTCTGCATCGTGGCTAGTGTGCGATATGTGCGGTTCATCCGCCGTGCACCTGCCCTACACCCAGACCACCGTCATAATGGACCGTCCACGTTGCGGTGCCCAAACGCCTTCCAACCATGTTGTCCACCCAACCACGTCTCGACGACCGATGCTACCGCCTGGCGATGCAGTCCGCTGCCGCCGGCATGGCGATCATCGACTTGCAAGGACGCTGGGTCGATGTCAACCCTGCGTTGGCGCGCCTGCTGGGCCACGACGACGTCCAGACCCTGCACGGGCAACCAGTGTCGGACAGCTTCCATCCTGACGATGCCGAGCGCGCGCAGTGCTATCTGGCCGCGCTCGCCGAGGGCGCGCGGGTCAAGGCACCGCGCGCCAAGGCGGCGCCTGGCCAAGCCAGCGATGGGCAAGCGTTGCCGCGGCGGTACCGAAACCTCCAGGGCGCGGTGTTCCAGGCACGCGCCGAGGTCTCGATCATGCACGACGACCAGGGCGCGCCGTGTTACCTGGTGATGCATCTTTACGATCCCAGCCTGCATGACATCGGACAGGACGATGTTGGACAGGAGGGCCATGGGCGGCATGACGCCGGCGCAGAGGCTTCGAAACAGGAACTGGCCGACGCAGAACTCGCATTGCAAGCGCTGACGCGGCAACAGGAAGTGCTGGCCCATGGCATCTCGCACGACCTGCGCGCGCCGTTGCGTGCGATAGAAAGCTTCTCGGCGCTGCTGCAAAGCCGCAGTGGCGAAGCATTGGACGACACCGGCCGCGACCACCTGCAACGCATCCGCGCCGCCGCTGCGCGCATGGGCGGCCTGCTCGACGCACTGCTCGATCTCTCGCGCGTGGAACGTACGACGCTGGCACCCGAAGCCGTCGACATCAGCCTGCTCGCCGACTGGGTCGCCGCCGACCTGCAGGACGCCCACCCCGATCGCGATGCCAAAATCACCGTAACGCCCGGCCTGCAGGCCTACGGCAATGAGTACCTGCTGCGGATGCTGCTACAGCAATTGCTGGACAATGCCTGGCGCTTCTCGGGCGATCGCGACAGTGTGCGAATCAATGTCGATGGCCAGGTCATCGACGACAAGCTGCGGGTCACTGTCCGCGACCACGGCAGCGGCTTCGACATGCGCTATGCCGACAAGATCATGGAGCCGTTCCAGCGCCTGCACACGCCAGAGCAGGGCGGCAGCCACGGTATCGGCCTGGCGATCGCCAAGCGCATCGTCGAGCGACACGGCGGCTGGCTGCGCGGACAATCACAAGACGATACCGGCAGTGTGTTTACCTTTGAACTCCCTGCGGTGGACGCCGACCCAACCAGGCACGACCCAACCAGGCACGACCCGTTCAAACAAGAGCAAGCTGCATGATGCACAAGGAAATCCTGCTGGTCGAAGACAATCCGGACGATGTCGAACTGACCCGGATCGCGTTCGCAGAGGCCAAGGTCGCCAACAACCTGGTCGTCGTCAATGACGGCGCCGAGGCACTGGACTACCTGTTCGCACGCGGCGCCCATGCCGACCGCAACCCCGGGGACCTGCCGTCGATCGTGCTGCTCGACCTCAACCTGCCCAAGCTCGACGGCCGCGAAGTCCTGCAGGCAATCCGTGCAGACCCGCGCACGCAAAGCCTGCCAGTGGTGGTGCTGACGACCAGCACCGAACCATTTGATGTCGAAGCCAGCTATGCGCTGGGGGTCAACAGTTATATCCAGAAGCCGGTGGATTTCGAGCGGTTTGTCTGGGCGGTCAAGCAGGTGGGGTTGTATTGGTTGGTGCTCAACCACCCGCGTGATGGGATCTGATTCCGTCGACACGGCTGAGGCTTACAAGGGACTTCGTTGCAGGGAATTGATCGAGAGGCATAGCGGAGTCCTGGATCAATCCTTGCCTTCCGTACCGTGCCCTCGCAACGTCCGTCTTGCTGCCGACTGCCGTTATCCCGCTATACCGTCATCTCGGCGAAAGCCGGGATCCATTGAAAGCGGTACGACACACCGCGTTTCTGCCGGATGTGTATTGATCATTGACTGCGGATCAAGATCAAACGCTTCCGCGCTGTCGCGCGTGTCACCCTTCGGCAGGCTCAGGGCATGCTTTTGTCAAGGCAAAAGTAACCAAAACCATCCGCGACGGGCGCTGCGCCGGTGACGATGAAGCCGTCACCGGTTCCCTGCGCTCCTCGCCCAAAGCGGCACGGCACCCAAACTCGCTGCGCTCAGACATGGGTGCCTCTTCGGCCGCTTTGGACTCCGGTGCTCGGCTTGCTTAACGCCGCACAGGGGCGAAGGGCGAAGGGCGAAGCAACGCCCGCGATCGCACACTCTAAAGTACAACTAAACAACGCCTGCCTTCACCGTCATTCCCGCGAAGGCGGGAATCCATGGACGTTGCTGTCCATTACGCGAAAGTCACTGGATTCCCGCCTTCGCGGGAATGACGGTATTGGTTAGTCTGTTGCCATTGGCCATTGGCCATTGGCCATTGGCCATTGGCTGTTGGCTGTTGCTCTCGTTCTTGGATCTTGATCTTGATCTTGATCTTCCACGACTTAATGCTTGCCGAGCATCGCAGCCGGAAAGGGAGAAAAGGCGCCCATGTTTGAGCGCAGCGAGTTTGGGCGCCGCACCCTTTCTGGCGACAAATCGTCTGGAACGATTTGGGCCGCCGCATGGCGCCCGCGTAGCGGGTGGGGCACAGGGATGTGCCCCAGTCCGAAGCGCAGGGCACCGATGCGGCT
>RCMY010001440.1_pt1 | contig 22694 bp, 15 predicted proteins | sample 2041341 | NCBI WGS metagenome assembly RCMY01 (sample SAMN09708234, study PRJNA481090) | Marine sediment metagenome, whole genome shotgun sequencing project.
ATGGTCGTTACGGGAGTATCCCAAGAGACCAAAATCTACACCCACGATCAGAAAAACTATCAAGATGCCCTGGCGCTCTATAACAACGAGCAGTACCAAGCGGCGCAGTCCATTTTTTCGAAGGTCAAGGAGAATACCGACAATCTGGAGACGAAGGCGAATAGTGCCTATTTCGAAGCCAATGCCGCCGTTCGCCTGAACCAATTGGGCGCGGATCGTCTGATGGAAAGTTTTGTGGAAAATTACCCCACATCCACTAAGCGCAACTCCGCTTTTGTCGATGTGGCGGAATATTATTTCGAGACGGGAAAATATCCGTATGCCCTAAAATGGTACAATAAAGTGGACCAAAAGGCACTTTCGCGAGGGGAGATGGACAAATTTAACTTCAATTACGGCTATTCCCTTTTTTCCTCCGGGAAACAAAAAGAGGCTGAAAGCTACTTGCAAAAGGTCGAAAACTCCCCGAAATACGGCTCACAGTCCAAATATTACCAAGGCTACATCGCTTATCAACAGGATGATTACGATGAGGCCAACCGGCGTTTTGATCAAATCAAGGATCCGGAAATCTTGGAGGAGAAGATGGATTACTATCAGGCGGACATGAATTTCAAACTCGGCAAATTCGACCAAGCGATCGCCCTGGCCCAAAAACAGATGGCCAAAAATGACCGTAAGGAGAAGTCCGAATTGAGCAAGATCATAGGCGAGAGCTATTTTAATAAGGAAGAATATGCGAACGCCATCCCTTATTTAGAAGAATACAGGGGCAAAAAAGGCAAGTTCAGCAATACGGATTATTATTTATTGGGATATTCCTTCTACAAACAGGGCGATTATGCCAACGCCGTCCAACAGTTCAATAAGATCATCGACGGTAAGAACAGTGTTTCCCAAAATGCCTATTACCATTTGGCGGAATGCTATTTAAAGTTGGATAAAAAACAGGAAGCCCTTAATGCTTTCCGGAATGCATCCCAAATGGATTTTTCCCCCGAAATAAAAAAGGATGCCGACCTGAACTATGCGCGGTTGAGCTATGAGATTGGTAATCCCTATGAACCTGTCCCTAAAGTGATCTCCGATTATTTGGCCACATATCCCAACGGGCAGCACACTCAAGAAATGCAGGAACTGTTGGTAGATTCATATATCACTTCCAAGAATTTCGAGGGTGCGATGCAGCTGTTGGAAAAAAATCCGAAATACGCCAGCAAGTCTACCTACCAAAAAGTTGCTTATTATCGGGGTATCGAATTGTTCATGGATGGGGACTATGCCGCTGCGACGAACAATTTCAAAAAGTCGCTGGACAGTTCCGAAGATGCACTTTTCAAGGCTCGCGCCAATTATTGGAAAGCGGAATCTGAATATCTCTTGAACCGTTTCGACGATGCATTGGTCGATTATATCCAGTTTCAACAAAATCCCAAGGCGAAATCCACAGCCGAACATAAAGAACTCGATTACAACCTGGCCTATACCTACTTTAAGTTGAAGGACTATGACAATGCTATATCGTATTTCAACAATTTCACAAGTGCCGGTACTGCCGATGCGCAAAAAATGTACGACGGGTATCTGCGTTTGGGTGATAGTTATTTTGTGACGAGCAAATACTGGCCTGCCATCGAAACCTACAACAAAGCTTTAGCGCTGTCGGGTACCGACAAAGCCTATGCAGCCTTTCAAAAGGCCATCAGTTATGGCTTTGTCGATCGCCGCGATACCAAGATCGAGGAACTGCGGACGTTCGCATCCGCCTATCCGAATTCGAGTTTGCGTGACGATGCCCTTTTTGAACTTGGTAATACCTTGATTTCAGCGGGAAAAGAGCAACAAGGCCTTCAGACCTATGATCATTTGATCCGTGAGTATGGCACAAGTCCGTTGGTGCCACAGGCTATGATGCGGCAAGGACTTGTCCATTACAATTCGAACCGAAGTGAACAGGCGTTGGGAGAATTTAAGTCCGTCGTCCGTGATTTTCCGAATACACAGGAAGCTATTCAAGCCGTCTCTACCGCTAAGCTGATCTATGTTGATTTGGGCCGGGTGGATGAATACGCCGCTTGGGTCGAGAACCTTGATTTTGTGGAGGTCACCGATAGCGAACTGGACAATGCTACTTTCGAATCCGCCGACAAACAAAATCTTGAGGGAAAAAAGGATGCCGCTATCAAAGGCTACGAGAACTACATCAAGCAATTCCCGAACGGTGCCAATGCAGTGAAGTCACATTTCAACTTGGCACAGCTTTATTTTGGGAAAGGACAAAAAGAAAAGGCCTTACCACACTACAAATTTGTAGCCGATAAATCCGGTGGCGAATACGCGGAGCAGTCCCTTACCCGGGTCTGTGAAATCTATATCGGAAAAGACGATTATGCGACTGCCGTACCTTTTCTAGAACGTTTGGAAAATCAGGCGGACATCCCGCAGAACCGCGTTTTTGCACAGTCCAACCTTATGAAAGGCTATTACGAACAGAAAAACTATGAGAAAACCTTGGCCTATGCCGACAAGGTACTGGCCGTGCCGACCATCGACAACCGTATAAAGAGCGACGCCCAGATCATGATTGCCCGCGCGGCCATTGCCACCGACGATGAGGCGAAAGCGGAAAGTGCCTATCAAGATGTACTAAAGATAGCTACAGGTGGTACGGCTGCCGAAGCCTTGTACTACGATGCGTACTTCAAGAGCAAGGCACAAGATTTCGAAGCATCGAACGCATCTGTGCAGAAATTGGCCAAAGATTATTCCAGTTATAAGGAATGGGGCGGCAAAGGTCTGGTCATCATGGCCAAGAACTTTTATGCACTCGGTGATGCCTACCAAGCGACGTATATATTGGATAACGTAACCACTAATTTCAGCCAATATGCCGAACTGGTCTCCGAAGCAAAAGCGGAATTGGCCATTATCAAGTCAAAGGAAGCGCAGAGCAATTCGTCGATTAGAACGGATAATTAGATTTTAGATGTGAGATTTTATTGATAGTGCCAAGAGCCAAGAGCCAAGAGTCAAGAACCAAGACGGAAGACGGAAGAAAATAGGGAAGTGAATATAGAAAAAAGACGAAATAATATAAAATTTGTGCTTTGAAAAAAAGCGGGAGGCTAGGGTTCCCCTCATTAGAAAAAGAGGGGTGGCGGCTTTGCCGCCGGGGAGCCCGCCCGAACGGTACGGGCGGGTTTGACCGCAAACTAGCTAACGTAACCGTCAGCAAGTTTAGGAAAGGCCAATCTCTCGTGAGCAAGTTTGTGGGTCAATCCCTCCGTCAACAAGCTGACACCTCCCTTGATCTCAAGGGAGGAGCCCTTTGCCTTTAGATTAAAGAAAAAAACAAACAGAAGAACACCAAAATATGTACAAAAACATAAAACTAATTCTGATCCTAATTCTCGGATTTTCGCAGATAACCTTCGCCCAAGAAGACGAAAACGAAGAAGAAGCCGACGATATCGGTACCGAAACAGTTACGGTCACGAAAGCGTATACGCCAACGATTTCCGATGCGTTTAAGATCAAGTCGGTTCCGACTTTGAACGATTCCATCGTCCTACAGAAGAAAAAGATCGAATACAGTATCTTTTCTGTACCGGTGGCCTCGACTTTTACGCCTGCGAAGGGCACGGCGACGGCGGTCAAGAAAACGCCGCCACCGGTGCTGTACAATTCCTACGCTTCGGCAGGGGGTGGAAATCCCGCCAACGTAATGGCCAAATTTTATACGAGCCGAGCCATCGACCGGGAATCCGGATTTACGGTTGGGCTGGATCACAACTCTTCCCGTGGCGATCTCAAAGGGGTAGCCTTGGATAATGTGTATTCCAACACCAAACTTGATGGTGCGTACACCAAAAGGGACCGCGATTTCGATTGGGGTTTTGATATTGGTGCCCAGCATCAGTTATACAATTGGTACGGTATTCCCGATGGGGTTTTTACCGAAGAGGTCGTGAATTCCATCGAAGAGCGTCAAAACTACTTTATGGCCGAAGCAGGAGCCCATATCAATGTTCAGGATTCCTATTTCGAAAATGCCGAATTACAGTACCGCCGTTTTTGGGATGCTATAAAATCCGGAGAGAACCGGGCGATATTCAAAACGGGCTTTGCCTTTCCCGTGGCCGATGAGTCCTTCGGCATCAAGGCCAAGGTCGATTTTGTTAACGGCAATTTTGAAAATTCCGGATTGAACGATGCGACCAATACGGCGGGCATCAAGTACAGTAACCTACAGGTAGGGCTCAATCCCAATCTGGCCTTGATGAACGAGGATTTTTCTCTCAACCTGGGTGTCAATTTGGTCTATGGAATGGATCTCGAGAATAGTGACGGCAATTTTTACATTTATCCTGCGGTAACCGCATCCTACAGGCTACTCGATCAATTGGCCATTGTCTACGGTGGGGTAGAAGGCGGACTGCAACAAAATTCCTATCACGGTTTTGCAGAAAGCAATCCCTATATATCCCCGACCTTGAACATCGTTCCTACCGACACCAAATATGACGGGTATGTCGGTTTGAAGGGCCAATTGTTACCGACCTTGAGCTATAACGTAAAAGCTTCCTATACAGCGGAAGATCGTAGTCCCCTTTTCAAGTTAAATCCTCGGAATACTTTCCGTAACGATGAAAAAGGCTATTACTTCGGCAATTCGTTCGAGGTATTCTATGACGATATCAAGACTATCGGCGTATTCGGCGAGCTGAACGTTGACGTGAACCGCAACTTTACCTTGGGTGTGAACGCGGAATACTACAACTATTCCACCGAAACCGATAATCCGGCTTGGAACCGGCCCGATTTGAAAGGCTCGTTGTTTATGGATTATCAGATCGGCGAAAAATGGTATGCCGGTGCGAACTTATTTTTTATAGGCGAGCGGGAAGATGTCGCCACGATAGCCGACCAAACTGGAATTCCTTCGAATTTTGCGGCGGAAATAATTACTTTAGACAGTTTCTTCGATGCTAACGCCCACCTAGGCTACCGTTGGAACAAGCAACTCTCCATTTTCGTGAAAGCTGCGAACATTGCGAACAATAACTACCAACGTTGGGCGAACTACCCGGTGCAGGGGTTGCAGGTGTTGGGGGGATTGACCTATAAGTTCGATCTTTAACAGGAAGCCCCATAGTCCAAACAACGAGTATTTCCGTATCTCATCAACACCTTCCGTATACGTCTGATAGGTAAACCGTATTTTTGTAGGCTCTTGAAAAAATTAGTTGCTATGCTACATTTTATCCAGAACACTTCCAACAGTGTTTTTAATTTCTTTGGATGTTTTAAAAGATTTACTACAAAGAAAAGTATCGGCCTCGTGATACTGGTATTCACTTTGGCCTTGGCAGGCTGTAAATCCGACAATAACGAAACCGATCCCATTGTCGATGTCGACACTGATGGAGATGGTATTTTGGATGCAGAGGAAGTTCTGAACGGCACCAATAAGAACAATCCTTGCGACCCCAAACCTGAGTCGGGATATACCGGGTACAATGCCGATAACACCATCTGGTTGGGAGCGGATTGCGATACCGATGGCATTACCAACGCCCAGGAACTGGCAGATGGGAAAGATCCCTTTGTCGATGAGCTTAAGGATATAGATGGCGACGGAATCCCTGATTTTCAGGAAATCGCCGATGGTACCGATAAAGATAATCCTTGTGATCCGATACAAAATGATGAGTATACGGGTTATAATAGTTCGAGTGCAATTTGGGCGAATGCAGATTGCGATGCCGATGGTGTAACTAATGGCGCCGAGGTATCCGCTAATACAAATCCCTACGTTGACGATGTGGTCTTTGCCGTGGCGGAATTCCTTCCTAAGTTATCCGAATTACAGATTTTCAAGGGTAATCCTGCTGATTTAATTCCAAATTCCACCAGTCATGAATACAGTTTGATTACACAGTTGTATTCGGACTATGCCCATAAATTCCGTACCATATCGTTACCGGAGGGTACGCAGATGAACTACAATGGGGGAGGCCTGCTGGAATTTCCCGACAACACGGTTATCACCAAGACCTTCTATTATTTTAACGACGAACGCAACCCATCCCTTGGAAAAAAACTGATCGAGACCCGATTGCTTATCAAACAAAGTGGGGTTTGGAAGCTGGGTAACTACCTGTGGAACGACGAACAGAACGAAGCATTTCTAGGTACCGCCGCACCAATAGTCGCCATTGAATGGATCGATGCCTCGGGAGGTAATCGGTCGGCGAACTACAAGGTGCCTTTTGCCATCAACTGTACCCAGTGCCATAATGTGAACAACGTAACACTGCCCATCGGTCCTAAGGCAAGAAGCTTGAATTTTGTCTATAACGGAAAAAACCAGTTGCAGAATTTTGTGGACAAGGGTCTACTGGCAGACGCTCCGGCCATTGCCCTAATAAAAAGCCTGCCCGACTGGTCTGACTCGTCTTTCAGCTTGGAAGAGCGTACCCGTGCCTATATGGATATCAACTGTGCCCACTGCCACCAGCCTGGCGGGCAGCAGGATTCCAGTATACCCGACCGTCCCGATTTAAGGTACGAAACGACTTTTGACGATAGTAATATTTTTGATTTCAAAGATGATATCAGAAACCGTGTGGGAACCTCCCCCGGTTTTGGTCCTTCGATGCCGCAGGTAGGCATAACACAGTTGCATACCGAGGGTGTGGCCCTGATTCAAGAGTATATTGACTCTTTGTAGTAGGGGATAAATTAGAGAAGATTGTCATCCCGACTCAGGAGGGAACTAGCGGCATGGTTAGACCAAAATGATGGCTGAACCAAAAACTAAGTTGCCCCCTGCTGCCGGCCGTTTGCCCAACCTATCGAAGCGAAACTCTTTGCTACGCTGGATAAACTTATGTATAAGTTAACAGATTGTAGTTTTCATTCATTTAACTTGCTAACCGCACCTTCCCGCAAGATTCCTCCGTTGTGGGAATGACAATTTGACCCGAAAACATCCCATTTAAGCGATAACAGCTTTCATCAACACTACATTTCCCTATTTTTGAGGAAGTCAACCCGCCGCCATGGTTTCCATTTCCATCCAAACAAATAGTCCTTTCCTTTTATGTCTGCTATGTGCTTTTACCCTTTCCTCCCAAAACCTGATTAAAAATCCCAGTTTCGAAGAATTCGTCCATTGTCCCGAACGTTTGGGAAAGTTTGATACGGATGTCATTTCGTGGACTACGCCGACCGAGGGCTCAACCGACTATTTCAACGCCTGCAGCACATCTATGGGCACTCCGAAAAACTTCAACGGCGAACAAGTCTCCGATTTTGGAGAAGGCTATGCGGGATTCTACCTCTACGCTCCCGACGATTATCGTGAATATCTACAGGCCGAACTGATCCGGCCACTGGAAAAAGGCCAAAAGTACCAAGTCTCGTTTTACGTAAGCCTAGCCGAACGATCGGACTTCGCGATAAAGGAATTCGGGGTGCTGTTCACCAAGGCGAAATTGGAAATCCCTATAAAAAAAGAACTCTCTAAAGGGCATTGGTACCGGCAAAAAGGAAACGCGTATACCTATATGGAAATCGGCTACAGCAACTTCTACACCGACACCCAAGACTGGATTTTAATAAGCACCCAATTCGTAGCCAAGGGTACTGAAAGATATATGGTTTTAGGGAATTTCAAGAGCAATGTCCGTACCCGAACGTTCAAGACCGAATACACCGCCAAGCAAGGGGCCTATTACTATGTGGACATGGTAGAGGTGAAAGCGGCAGAAGCTGCCGATAATGCTTCTGACGAAAATCACACTCAAAGCACCGGTGGACAAAAAGGAAGTTTTACTTTGGATAAAACCCATGTCTTCGAGAACGTTCTTTTCGAGTTCGACCATTCCGAAGTTCTCGAAACGGCCAAAGATGAAATGCAACGCATATTCGCTTACCTCAAAGCTAATCCGAAGCTACACATTGTGATTAATGGCCATACCGATTCCGTAGGATCAGATGATTACAACCTGCAGCTATCCGGTAAAAGAGCCAAAGCGGTATCGGATTACTTGATACAAATGGGAATACCAACAAATCGCATTATTTGGCAGGGACACGGCGGTAAAAAGCCTAAAGTTTCCAATGATTCCAAAGAAGGAAGGAAACGGAATCGGAGAGTGGAGTTTGTGATCAGTAATCCGAATACTCCGTAGGATACAACAACAGTTTGTCCGCCTTGTTCATATTGTTCAGGTATTTGAGGTCGGTAGAAAGCTCGCCCCATTTTTCCGACGCGAAAAAGGTTTTCCAAACGGCGTCCCGCTTTTCCATATTCTGATACGTGGTCATATACATTAAGTTCGGCATCCGGTCTCCCGAAAGTACTTCCGCATAGAATACGGCATTGGCACCCAATGATTCAAAAAGTTCGATTTCGCCACCTTTGTTGAACATCATCACCTTGTTTTGATACGTGGCCTCTGTGGGCGATTCGTAGCTGCGAAGCTCATAGACCCGGTCTTTTCTGGCACCTTCCACTTCCGAAGGTTTCATTTGGGGCATCCCGATAAAGGCGCGCATCAAGACGGAATTGATACGCTCGTACGGCGGTTCGTCATATTTGGCGTTGACGTAGTCCGACCCAATGGAGATGTACGCCTTGTCCTGCGCTAGCATTTCATCCAAATTTTCAAACTGTTCAAAAGAAATAAAAGGAATCAGGACAAATATTTTATTGGCGGTCAAGAAATTGTTGGGGCGATACTTGAAAACGCCTACGTTCTCGATACCCGCACGTTTCAGCGCCGGTAGATACGCATCCTCTAGATAAATATCCATCACGCTATCTTGCTTTTCAGTTTGAAGCGCATAGGTTTTTAACTGGTAGTATTCCCGTTTCTGTTCTTGTGAATATCCATTTGTGGTGATGGCAAAAATTAAGAAAACGGTCAGAAGCAGAGCAGGCGGATTGTTTTTCATAGGGATATGGATTGGTATTTGCTAAACTTACGCAAGTTTGAGCGTTTAAGCGCTAATACGTTAAGTTTTCCTTTTAAACATACTTTTAAAACAAATTCCCCGTAATTTGCATCTAACGACAGGCGCAAACCACTAACCCACTAACTTCTGACCCCTAATGGACCTAAACCTAGCAGTACTAATAGACGGCGACAACATCCCATCCGCCTATGTCAAAGAAATGATGGAAGAAATCGCCAAATACGGCAACCCCACCATCAAGCGTATATATGGTGATTGGACGAACCCGCGATTGGGCAAGTGGAAGAACATCCTCCTCGAAAACGCCATTACCCCTATTCAGCAATACGGCTACACCCAGGGAAAGAATGCGACCGATTCGGCCATGATTATCGATGCGATGGATATTCTGTATTCCGGAAAGGTGAACGGGTTCTGCATTGTGAGCAGCGACAGCGATTTTACGCGCTTGGCGACAAGACTTCGGGAAGCGGGCATGCAGGTGTATGGTATCGGCGAAAAGAAAACTCCGAACCCTTTCATTGTGGCCTGTGATAAGTTCATTTATCTCGAGATATTAAAAAAGCCCGAAAGTACCACCTCCACCGATTCACAAGACAAGTCTACCACTAAAAGCGATGTTGAAAAAATCACTCCTAAAGACCTTCGGTTCATTGCCACGACCATTGACGATGTCTCCGACGACGATGGCTGGGCCTTTATGGGCGATGTGGGCAGTCTTTTGCAAAAGAAACAGCCCAATTTCGATTCGCGTAACTACGGTTTTCAAAAATTGACGCCACTGATTTCCTCCATTCCCCATTTCGAGATCGAGCGGCGTGAAGATTCAAAGGGACGAAAGAAACTGGTCTACGTGAAAATCAAGGAAAAGCAGCGTACCGGCCGCAAGAAAAAATAGAGCGGGTACTATAAAAAAGAGGCTATCGGAAATCGGAATTTGCATCCTAAAAGCTTTTAACTAGAAACTAGTATATTTACAAGACGAAAAACAACCAAATACTCTTCAAATATGAACATCATAAATCAAACCAGGATCAAAAGGCAGATACCCCTATTCGTCGCTATTCTTTGTCTTATTGCAGTATCACCTGTAATGGCCATTTCGCAGCATACGATAGCTACCGCATCTAGCCTAATCGGCGATAAGTTCGTCGGCGGTTGGAGCTATACCGTCGAAGGGGCTCCTGAAGGCTATGAAAGCGGTCTTTTAATCATCGTTAAGGAAGACGATAGTTATAAGGTGCAAGTGCAGATTGGTGGTGGTACCCTTTTAGGCGAGAACGTAATGGTTAGGGGCAGCACAATCAATTTTGATGTCATGGTCGAGGGCGGAAAGGTAGCTGTAACCCTGACCGCTAAAGGCGATACGATTATGGGTAAAAGCACCTCTTCGGATGGTTCGTATACCATAAAAGGCGAGAAGACCCTTTCGATGGATTAATCCAAAAAAATGAAGAAAATCCTTCCCATACTTTTACTTTTTCTATCCGGATGCGAATATGTCAAGGAAAAAGTAGACTTGGTCATCGTAAACGCCAATATCTACACGGTGGATGAAAACTTTTCAAAAGCAGACGCCTTTGCGGTTCATAAAGGAAAATTTATTGCGGTCGGTACCACTGAAGAAATACGTGACCAATATACTAGCGACCAGTTGGTCGACGCCGATGGGCGCACTATCACGCCCGGACTCATCGATGCACATTGCCATTTCTATGGGTTGGGACTCAACCAACAGGTCGTAGACCTTGCGGGTACGAAAAGTTTCGAAGAGGTATTAGAGCGTGTGGAACAATTCCAAAAAGAAAACCCCAAGGATTTTATTTTGGGCAGGGGATGGGATCAAAACGATTGGGAAAAGAAAGAATATCCTACCCGAAAAGAGCTCGACGAACTTTTTCCCGATACCCCTGTTGCGCTTCGTCGTATCGATGGGCATGCCATGCTCGTCAACAAAGTTGCCATGGATTCTGCGGGTATAAACTGGAGTACCAGAATCGAAGGTGGGGAAATCGTTAAGGGCGCCATGGGCATTACCGGCGTGCTGATCGATAACCCCATGCAGCTGATCGATTCCATTACCCCAGAACCGGATCTGGAAACTCAGGTCGAGGCCTTGAAGGATGCCGAGCGTATTTGTTTGAACCATGGCCTTACCACGGTAGACGATGCGGGGCTTGACCGTTCGATCATCGAACTTATCGACAGCCTGCAACAGGCCGGCGAGCTTTCCATACGCGTATACGCCATGGTAAACAATACCCCGGAAAATGTGAATCACTATATTTACCAAGGCCCGGTCAAGACCGACCGTTTGAATGTACACTCGGTAAAAGTGTATGCCGACGGTGCATTGGGGTCAAGGGGAGCCTATTTAAAGAAGCCCTATTCCGATAAGTGGGGCCATTATGGTGCCATGGTCACTCCCATAGAAGAAATCGAGGATCTGGCACGGCGGCTTGCCATCTCGGAATATCAGATGAATACCCATGCTATCGGTGACTCCGCCAATGCGGTGGTGCTGCGTACGTATAAAAATGTCTTACAGGATAGGCCCGACCGCCGTTGGAGGGTCGAGCACGCCCAGGTCATCGATTCCGTTGATTTAAAGTATTTCGGGGATGGTATCATCCCCTCCGTTCAGCCCACCCACGCCACTAGCGATATGTACTGGGCCGAGGACCGCTTGGGGGAAGAGCGGATGAAAGGTGCCTATGCCTTTAAGACACTTTTGGACAAAGCGGGATTGATTGCTCTGGGCACCGATTTTCCGGTGGAAGATGTGAGTCCGTTTTTAACTTTCTACGCCGCCATTACCAGAAAAGATCTTGACGGAAACCCCAAAGAGGGATTCCAGATGAAGGATGCCCTTACCCGTGAGGAAGCCTTAAAGGGAATGACCATTTGGGCGGCCTATTCCAATTTTGAAGAAGATGAAAAAGGAAGTATCGAGGTAGGGAAGTTCGCCGATTTCGTAATCTACAACAAAGATATGATGAAGGTGCCAGTACAGGAGATTCCGACTATCATGGCCGAGCAGACTTTTGTGAACGGGGTTACACGGTGAGGGTTGATTGCATAAAAAAACCGAAGCCAAAACTTCGGTTTTCCGATTATAGGGTTTCAGGAAAATATCACATCTTCGTGGTAATCGGTACAGAGACCCGGGTCTTGTCCCATCCCATGACCATTTCTGCGCCTTTGTCCGTTTCCTTAAAAGCGATCGAAAATTCTTCCAAGGATTTGGAGTCGGTATTATTTGGCACTTTCACCCGAGCCACATCGGCACCTTCATCGTAAGAATAGGAGCCCCACTGGTTGATGTTCTTGTTCAGGGCGACGGTCCATTCCCCTTGACCGGGTATGGTGAACAACGAATAGGTGCCGGCTTTGATATCTTTTCCGCCGAAATTGACATCTTCGTAAAAGGTAATTTCAGGAGCTTCATTGGCACCTGTACGCCACACTTTCCCCTCAGGGGCAAGTTCTTCCATGGACCTTCCCTTGAGTTGGGGGCGGCTATAGATAATTCGAATAGTTTTGTCCGCTTCTTTATAACTGGCCGGGAATGCCGCCATGTCCATGGGACTTTTGTCCATTCCACTAAATTCTTGCGCAATGACCTCCGTCGAAAAGACCAATGCAAATGCCATAATGGCGAGAGTACATACTTTTTTCATAATGGTGCTTGATTTTACCCTGCCCCGAATATTTGTCGGGATAATTTCAGGATCTTTTTGATTTATTAATAATTACTTGTGCTAAATCTAATATGAATTCCCCATTTTCTCTACTAAAAAGTCGTTAAATTTCGTCTTTCTTACATTTTACTTTCCTAAAGCATTTTATGGATATAAAAATATTACGAATTGAAACAATTAGTAACTAATAAATAATAATTGATAACCAATTATAGATTACAGGTTTTATATTAGAACTTTTGTTCTCATCTTTGCTTTGAAATTAATACTAAACGAACAAGTCATGTGTGGAATTGTATGTGCATTCGATATAAAACAGAGTAGTGAGGTCTTACGGCCCCAACTGCTGGAAATGTCTAAAAAAGTAAGGCATCGCGGTCCGGATTGGAGCGGTATCTATGCCGATGAAAAGGCGCTGATGGCCCATGAGCGTCTGGCCATAGTAGATCCCGCTTCGGGAAAGCAGCCTTTGTTCAGTCCCGATAAAAAACTGGTGCTTGCCGCCAACGGTGAAATTTATAACCACAGGGAATTGCGCAAGCAGTTCGAAGGCAACTATGATTTTCAAACGGAATCCGATTGTGAGGTTATTTTGGCATTGTACCAGAAAAAGGGAGTTGATTTTCTCGACGAGATGAACGGCATCTTCGGTTTTGCCATTTATGATACCGAAAAAGACGAGTATTTTATCGCCCGTGATCATATGGGTATCATTCCTTTATATATAGGATGGGATAAGCACGGAACCTTTTACGTGGCTTCTGAATTGAAGGCTTTGGAAGGCACCTGTACCAAAATCCAGCTTTTCCCCCCTGGGCATTACATGCACAGCAGTGATGGCGAATTGAAAAAATGGTATTCAAGGGATTGGATGGAATACGATGCCGTAAAGGATAATGAAACCAGCATACAGGAAATCAAAAAAGCCTTGGAAGCCGCGGTGCACCGCCAGTTGATGTCCGATGTACCCTATGGTGTGCTATTGTCGGGAGGATTGGATTCTTCCGTCACTTCGGCCATTGCCAAAAAGTATGCCCAAAAACGTATCGAATCCGATGACACTGCGGATGCTTGGTGGCCACAATTGCATTCCTTTTCCGTAGGATTGGATGGTTCGCCCGATCTCGCCGCGGCGCAAAAAGTGGCCAAACATATTGGTACAGTTCACCATGAGATCAAGTTTACCATACAGGAAGGTTTAGATGCTATAAAAGATGTCATCTACAACTTGGAAACCTATGATATTACTACGATTCGCGCTTCCACACCGATGTATTTGATGGCGCGCGTCATCAAGTCTATGGGTATAAAAATGGTGCTTTCAGGGGAAGGTGCCGATGAACTTTTCGGGGGATATTTGTATTTCCACAAAGCCCCGAACGATAAGGAATTCCATGAAGAGACCGTACGGAAATTGAGCAAGTTGCACATGTACGATTGTTTGCGGGCCAACAAATCTTTGGCCGCTTGGGGTATCGAAGGCCGTGTACCGTTCTTGGACAAGGAATTTATGGATGTCGCCATGCGAATCAATCCGAAAGACAAGATGATCAACGGCGAGCGCATGGAAAAATGGGTCGTGCGGAAAGCTTTTGAGGACATGCTGCCCGAAAGCGTTGCTTGGCGTCAAAAGGAACAGTTCTCGGACGGCGTAGGTTACAGTTGGATAGACACCTTAAAGGAAGTCGTCAACGAAAAGGTATCCGACGAGCAAATGGCCAGCGCCAAGTTCCGGTATCCTTTACAAACCCCGACCTCAAAAGAAGAATACTACTACCGATCGATTTTCGAATCGCATTTTCCCTCCGACGCTGCAGCATTATGCGTTCCACAGGAAGCCTCGGTAGCCTGCAGTACACAAATTGCTTTAGAGTGGGACGAGGCCTTCAAAAACATGAACGATCCATCGGGTAGGGCAGTAGCCAAGGTTCATGCCGATGCTTATGAAAAATAGCTACCTTTTCCACATTTTTTGTTGATAACTTCAAAGCTAATCAATATGCGCAAAACCCTATATTCCATAGGGTTTTGCGTATATTTGTGGGATTGCGAAATTTTGAAGTAAACAACCCTGAAATCATATGAGTGAACAACCGAATAATGAGGAAGAATTGAACGAGGAAAACGGATCTAACCAAGAACCGAAAGAGACTTCCGGTAAAGATGAATCTATAGCTCCCAAAGAATATTCCGCGGACAGTATCCAAGCCCTTGAGGGAATGGAACACGTGCGTATGCGTCCTTCGATGTATATCGGCGACGTGGGCGTTCGGGGACTTCACCACTTGGTCTACGAGGTGGTCGATAACTCCATCGATGAGGCCATGGGAGGGTATTGTGATACTATCAGTGTTATTATCAACGAAGACAATTCCGTTACTACGCGCGACAACGGCCGTGGTATTCCCGTTGATCTACATAAAAAAGAAGGGATTTCCGCACTTGAAGTGGTCATGACCAAGATTGGTGCCGGGGGTAAGTTTGACAAAGATTCCTATAAAGTTTCCGGTGGCTTGCACGGCGTCGGGGTATCCGTAGTAAACGCACTTTCCGATATCTTGAAAGCGACCGTCTATCGCGATGGGAAGGTATGGGAGCAGGAATACTCAAGAGGAAAAGCCTTATATCCCGTAAAAAGCGTGGGGGAAACGGACCAAAGAGGTACCGAGATTACTTTCCATCCTGACACGGACATTTTTAAACAGACCATTGAGTACAGTTACGAGACCCTCGCCAATCGCATGCGTGAACTTTCCTTCTTGAACAAAGGAGTTACCATCTCGATAACGGATAGGCGCGAAAAGGATGACGATGGCGAATTTGTTTCCGAAGTTTTTTATTCGGATGAAGGATTAAAGGAATTCATCCGGTTTTTGGATAGTACCCGATCCCCCCTGATAAAAGAGGTTATCGCCATGGAAGGGGAAAAGAACGATATTCCCGTTGAGGTCGCCATGATCTATAATGACAGCTATGTTGAGAATTTACATTCCTACGTAAACAACATTAACACCCATGAAGGCGGAACTCACCTTTCGGGATTTAGAAGGGGATTGACGACCACATTAAAAAAATACGCCGATTCGTCGGGAATGCTCGACAAACTGAAATTCGAGGTGCAGGGCGATGATTTTAGGGAAGGTCTTACCGCAATCGTATCCGTAAAAGTAGCGGAGCCCCAATTTGAAGGCCAGACCAAAACGAAATTGGGTAACCGTGAGGTGTCCTCAGCGGTCAGCCAAGCGGTTTCGGAGATGCTGACCAATTATTTGGAGGAACATCCCGATGATGCCAAGGTCATCGTACAAAAAGTGATTTTAGCCGCCCAGGCGCGACATGCGGCCACGAAAGCCCGCGAAATGGTACAGCGAAAAACAGTGATGAGCATCGGCGGGCTTCCGGGAAAACTGTCGGACTGCTCCGATCAAGACCCCGTCAATTGCGAAGTATTCCTAGTCGAGGGAGATTCCGCAGGCGGTACCGCTAAAATGGGACGAGATCGAAAATTTCAGGCCATTCTTCCGTTACGGGGTAAAATATTGAATGTCGAAAAAGCCATGACGCACAAGGTCTTCGAAAATGAGGAAATCAAGAACATCTACACGGCACTAGGTGTGACTATAGGCACGGAAGAGGACAGCAAAGCCCTCAACCTCGAAAAACTTCGCTATCACAAGGTAGTCATCATGTGTGATGCCGATGTCGACGGTAGCCATATCGAGACCTTGATCTTGACCTTCTTTTTCCGCTACATGCGCGAATTGGTCGAAGGCGGACACGTGTATATCGCTACTCCGCCCCTATATTTGGTCAAAAAGGGAGCCAAAAAACGCTACGCTTGGTCCGACAAAGAGCGCGACGAGATTGCTGAAAGTTACAGCGGCGGCGTCAGCATACAACGTTACAAAGGGCTAGGTGAAATGAACGCTGAACAATTGTGGGACACCACCATGGATCCCGAATTTCGGATCTTGCGGCAGATTATCATTGAAAATGCTACAGAAACCGATCGCGTTTTCAGCATGTTGATGGGCGATGAGGTGCCCCCGAGAAGGGAGTTTATCGAGAAAAATGCCAAGTACGCGAATATTGATGCATAGATAGCGTAAAACGCTTACTTACAGTTTATAAGAGGCCGGAGATATTGTTGTAAAAACAAGACTTCCGGCCTTTTTTTTGCGTTTTGAAAGGAAAACGGAATCTGAATTTGCTAAGAATATAGTTAGAAGATCCATAAGAACTTAACCGGAAAATAAAAGAGCTCACGACATTGTGCTATATCATGTTTCCACGGGAAGCCGATCAGAAAGATAAATCCTACTTTCATTTTTATGGTAAAAGTGATGTACATGATGATGCACCGGAAGCTGATTCGACTCAACTTTTCATTCACTTTGATATGGATGAGATCCACCAAATATTTTTACAGTATATGTTCGGGGATGTTAATAATGGCTTGGATTTTTATTTAGATACGCATGCCTTGGAGAGTGACGTATTATCTAATAGTGAATATTTTAAAGTGATACTCAATGACAATCCCGAAAGTCAGGCGATTACCCCTAGAAAATGGGCAATGGATCTGTATCCTAGATTAGACGTTCCCGATAGTAGTCATTGTACGGTTCAGAATCTTGAACTTGGGGAAGACCTTCAAGAAGCATACGATTATGCAGTCGATGCTTACAAAACTATTTTGGGTTTCAACCAAGTAGAATAATATAATAAATTGTTTGGCTATCCTGATGCAGTGCAGAATTATGTTACCCGGGAAGTCGCTACACAAGTAGATTCAAAAATCAAAAATGACAATCCTGAAGATTGGGTCTTGCTATTGCAGATTACTCCTGAAATAACACCCTTTAATCTATTAACTTCGTCCTACGCAGGATATATTTATTTTATGATTCCCAAAGATTCTCTTCAGTTAGGTAAATTTGATTCGGTCAGATTATTAGGTCAAGACACTTAAACTTAGTGTATCCCTTGCGCGAGCCTGTCTTGCCGATCCTAGCAGGTGTCGCGCTCGTGCTCGAAAGAAAACGCAGTGTTAGGCAAAAATTAAAAAGCCGCAGTCATTAAGACTACGGCTTTTAGCGTATTTGAAATTAAAAGACTGCTTTAAAACAATCTCTTAGAACTTGACTAGAGCTCTGTGTAAATAAATTCTATTCTCTTGTGGCCATAACGTTTCCTTGGGCGTCTTTTAGCATCGTGGCATCATCACTGTTTTCCATCGAAACAATCTCTTCTTCCATATCGGTACCGGGATAGGTAATGGTATACATTTCATTTTCATAACTCCATCGAAAATCCGTTTTGAACTTGATACTACCATTGGCTTTTTCGTGATAACGACCAAGGTAGGCGTCGTTAAAAATCCATTCTTGGCGAAGGGTCTGTTTTTTTGCGGTGGCGTCTGACGATTTAACTTCTACATCGGACCAAATTCCGATTACGGGATTATTATTTTCAGGGATTCTCGAACAGTTACTGGCCAAAATGATACCGATAATTGCCAGTAATGAAAAAAGCTTTTTCATAGCATAGGATTGATTGGGGGATTAACTACTAAAAAGAACGTAGAGTAGGCATCCGCTATTGCTAAAATTCGATGTACGGTGCTTAAATCTGTCTATTCTTCGTTGAACCGCAATTTCTTTTAACAACTTGTGCAGTTGGTCGGATATTCTCTTAATTTCCAAAATGCAATTATGTGCATTTCATCGGATTTTTTAAGGAGGAAATGTTTATTTTTGAGACTATTGAAATTAAACTAAAATCACACACATGAAAGTAACCGTAGTAGGGGCAGGAGCCGTAGGCGCAAGTTGCGCGGAGTATATTGCCATCAAGAATTTTGCGGCAGAGGTCGTTTTATTGGATATTAAGGAAGGCTATGCCGAGGGCAAGGCCATGGACCTGATGCAGACCGCATCGTTGAACGGGTTCGACACCAAAATAACGGGCGTTACCAACGACTATTCCAAAACAGCCGATAGTGCAATTGCCGTAATCACTTCTGGCATCCCCAGAAAACCAGGTATGACCCGAGAAGAACTGATCGGAATCAATGCAGGCATCGTCAAGACGGTCTCCTCGAATCTTGTAAAGCATTCCCCCGATATTATTATAATTGTAGTGAGCAACCCTATGGACACGATGACGTATCTGGTTCATAAGACGACCGGTCTTCCGAAAAACAAGATTATCGGTATGGGCGGCGCACTCGACAGTGCCCGTTTCAAATACCGGTTGGCCGAAGCCATGGAGGCGCCGATATCCGATATCGATGGTATGGTCATAGGTGGGCATAGCGATACGGGTATGGTACCACTGACTTCACACGCGACACGTAACAGTATTAAGGTTTCGGAATTTTTATCGGAAGACCGTTTACAGCAAGTTGCCGAAGATACGAAAGTAGGCGGAGCTACCTTGACCAAGCTATTGGGCACTAGTGCCTGGTATGCGCCCGGTGCCGCAGTATCCGGTTTAGTACAGGCCATCGCCTGCGACCAAAAGAAAATGTTTCCCTGTTCCACAATGTTGGAAGGGGAATACGATCTTAATGACATTTGTATAGGCGTACCCGTGATCTTGGGCCGTGATGGTATCGAAAAAATTGTTAATATACCGCTTAGCGATGCCGAAAAAGCTAAAATGCAGGAAAGTGCCGAAGGGGTTAAAAAAACCAACGGACTTCTAGAACTGTAGTAAGCAAACATCCTTTAAAATCAACATCCGCTAAGTGAACTATCTTTAGCGGATGTTTTCGTTGAAAGGATAACTTTTTTATTTTGTCATGGCTCTAGGCTCTTGTAGTCTCGAAATTACGGGAGTCTTGGCTCTTTTACAATGTCTTCCCCCTGCAATAACTCCCGAATATATTGCCCAATCCGTTTGGAAAATCCATATATTTGCACGCTGTAAGAAAAAGCACCCATTAATTTACACAACCAATGCAAAATAAAGGACTTATAAAGCTTTTCGCCCTTTTGTTCGGGCTGGTGAGCATCTACCAATTATCCTATACGTTTATCGGCAACAAGTTTGAAAGCGATGCCGAAACTTACGCCAGAAATAGCGTTTCCGAAAGTGAGGACGATTATGTGTCAAAGCGCCAAGAACTCGAGACCCATTATTTGGATTCGATCGGCGATCAGACCGTTTTCGGCTTTACGAACTACAACGAGGCCAAGAAAAAGGAGCTCAACAAGGGTCTTGACCTTAAAGGGGGTATCAACGTGACCTTACAGATTTCGGTAAAGGATATTTTAAAGGGATTGGCCAATGACTCGAAAAATCCGATTTTCAACAAGGCTTTGGCCGATGCCGATGCCGCATCCAAAAATAGCGATGACACTTACGTAGAGCTGTTTTTTAAGGCGTGGGACAAAATTAAAGGCGATAGCAAATTGGCGTCTCCCGATATATTTGCCAATAAAAGTCTAAGCGACGAGATCAACTTCCAGATGGGCGATGAAGAGGTCAAGCCTATCATCCGAAGAAAAATCGATGAATCCGTAGTGTCCGCTTTTGAGGTGCTGCGTGAACGTATCGACGGCTTCGGGGTTACCCAACCCAATATACAGCGTGAAGGTAATTCTGGCCGTATTTTGGTCGAACTGCCCGGCGCACGTGATATCGCCCGTGCGCAAGACCTGCTTTCAAGTACAGCGGAACTGGAGTTTTGGGAAACGTATGAACCAAACAACCAAGAGCTGCAGGCCTTCTTTTTTCAGGCCAACGAAAAATTAAAATCGATGGTCGATACTACGGCCGTGACTAACGAACAGCAGCCTGCCAAGCAGGAATCTGAACTCGATTCCTTATTGTCCGATGTATCTCAGGATTCTTTGGATATTGCTACGGGCCAGAACCCACTTTTCGATAAATTTCAGCTAGGACAGAGCGGAAGCTACGCCGTGGGTCTTGCGGCTGTTCAGGATACAGCAGCGGTCGGTGCTTTTATCAGGAAGAAGGAAGTTCGCAGATTACTTCCGGCAAACTTACAATTCGTAAAATTTCTATGGGAACGACCTTCGGAAGGTTCCGAGGTTGCCGGGCTATACGCAGTGAAATCGAATAGGGAAGGTACCCCGCGTATGGGCGGCGATGTGGTGACCGATGCCAGGGACGAATTCCAGAATGGAAAACCTATCGTTACCATGGCCATGAATACCCGTGGCGCAAAAGAATGGGAAAAGCTCACCGGCGATTCCTATAATAACCAAACCGGTATTGCCATTGTGTTGGATAATAAGGTGTACACCGCACCGGGCGCAAATGGAGTCATATCAGGAGGCAGAACGGAAATAACAGGTACCTTCACGATTAATGAGACCAAAGATATCGCCAACGTACTTCGTGCCGGTAAGTTACCTGCATCGGCCGATATAATACAATCCGAAGTAGTAGGTCCGTCGCTGGGAGAAGAAGCTGTTAATAGCGGATTTATGTCATTTGCTATTGCCATGGTATTCGTATTGCTCTGGATGATCTTTTACTATGGTAAGGCCGGTGTCTTTGCCGACATCGCCCTATTGTTCAACATCCTTTTGATATTTGGGGTGTTGACCAGCTTGGGTGCAGTGCTCACCCTGCCTGGGATCGCCGGTATTGTTTTGACTATCGGTATGTCGGTGGATGCCAACGTACTTATCTTTGAGCGGATCAAGGAGGAGTTGGCCAAGGGCAAAGGAAAGTCCCAAGCGGTCGCCGACGGTTTCGGCAACGCACTTTCCTCGATTTTGGATGCTAACATTACCACGGGACTGACCGCGATAATACTTTTCGTATTCGGTTCAGGTCCTATCAAAGGATTTGCGACGACCTTACTTGTAGGTATCGTTACTTCATTGTTTACCGCCATCTTTATCACGCGTTTGTTGGTAGATTGGTATATCGGCGGAAAAGCAAGGCGGTTGGATTTCTCTACTGCTATCACTAAAAACCTGTTCAAGAACGTCAACATCGATTTCTTGGGCAAAAGAAAGATTGCTTACATATTCTCGGCAATCATGTTGGCCGTTGCGGTATTCTCGTTAATGACCAACGGGTTACAACAAGGTGTCGATTTCGTCGGAGGTCGCTCGTACCAAGTGCGTTTCGAGAAAATAGTTAACCCATCTGAAATCGCTTCCGAGCTGAACGATGTCTTCGGTAGCGGTACCAATGTCAAGACTTTTGGCGATGCCAACCAGATAAAAATCACTACGCCGTATAAGGTCGATGTAGAAGGTATTGAGGTGGACAATGAAATTCAGTCCAAACTCTATGACGCCCTACAGAAATATTTGCCCGATGGCACAAGCCTGCAAGATTTCAAAGTGGGCAGTGGGGAAAAAATCATCGGTATACTTCAATCCATAAAAGTAGGGCCTACGATAGCTGATGATATTAAGAAGAATGCATTTTTGGCCATTATCGGTTCTTTGGCCGTAGTGTTCCTTTATTTATTGTTCCGTTTCAGAAAGTGGCAGTTCTCTTTGGGTGCTGTGGTAGCCGTATTTCATGACATAGTCATCGTACTCGGTATCTTCTCATTGTTCGGTACGATTATGCCCTTTAATATGGAAATCGATCAGGCTTTTATCGCGGCGATACTGACCGTAATCGGGTACTCGCTGAACGATACCGTGGTCGTATTCGACCGTATTCGTGAGATTATCGCCGAAAAGGGATGGCGTGCCGGCGAAAATACCAATCTCGCTTTGAACAGTACTTTGAGCCGTACCTTGAATACCTCATTGACGACTTTGATTGTATTATTAGCTATTTTTGTTTTTGGCGGTGAGTCACTTCGAGGTTTTATGTTCGCCATGATCGTGGGGGTTATTGTAGGTACCTACTCTTCGGTGTTTATTGCAACCCCGGTAATGTACGATACCTTGAATAGCGCGACCAAAATCGGAGCGGCTAAGAAAGCTAAATCTGCTGACACGGTTAAGGCTTAGTAGCAACAAAGAGCTTACAGGTTCAGATATTATTTGCATAGAAATTGTG